>Ga0209542_10000137_pt1 | contig 180106 bp, 200 predicted proteins | sample RifCSPhighO2_01_FD_184028 | JGI IMG/M metagenome (GOLD analysis project Ga0209542, IMG submission 184028) | Soil microbial communities from Rifle, Colorado - Rifle CSP2_plank highO2_0.1 (SPAdes) (version 2) | ecosystem: Environmental > Terrestrial > Deep subsurface > Rock core/Sediment ... | reverse complement strand
AGGTGATGGCCGGAGTCATTTCCAGACAGCGGGATGAATCAATGCCGTAGAAATCGTATTTATAGCAGGGGGAGCGGCCGCGGATGCGCTCCTTGCACCAGTGGCAGATCTTGACGGCACTGTGGCGGCCGACCAAGCGATACTGCTGAGTGAGGAAGCGTTCAGCTTTGCTGGAAGGTTCTGGTGCGGCCATTTTAAAGCGAAAAATTGCGATATATATATACCTTGATATTTTTATGGAGAAAATAAGGAATAAAGCTAAAAAAAGGGGGCTGAGAAAATGAAAAAAGTATGGTTTTTAGTCTTGGGGATAGCAACTTTGCTATTCTTGGCGGCTTGCAGTACGGGTGAAGCAACAACTCGGTCTAAACAAATCCCTCAATTGAAATGCGTACAGATAGGGGTTAACTCGGAAAATATATACGCCGGACAACCGGCTGTAAAAATTTGTCAAAAAGCTTTAGGGGGTTCAGGAGTACCAGTGATAATTTTAAATGAAGCCGGGGGATTAATGGGGGAGGAAGCACCATTGGAAACGTCCGAAGGAGAACAATACGCGCTCTCTTGCTGTAAGATTGATTAGAATTAATGAATAATCCTTCTTTTTTTATTCTTTTTTTCTCACTAAAAATTATATCGGCTGAACTCAAACATAGGGACTCAAGGAAGAGTTGGAGAGAAAGTTTAGCTAGCTTTATTTAGAATTCTTCTTTTCTGACCAAAGGGAGCAGACCATACTCTTGTGATTCTAAATCAATATCCCAATGTTTTAAAAAATCAGAAAACTCTCTAGAAATCTTGACCGGAACTATAACCACCCTATTGGAAAGCCGCGCCACGCCTTTAAAATTCTTAAGTGCCCTTTCAAACATCACTTTTTTAGATGCTCCAAGCGGCTTTAAAGAATATTTATACAACACCACCGGCTTTATTCCCTGTCTTTCATAAATATACTGCTGATTCTTGACAGAATAACCCTCTCTGAGCAAGGTAATCCAGATGAACTTATCGTAATCATCGATGGTAACCACTTGTAGGTCTATCTTTTTTTGGAGTGTTTGTTCTATTTCCTTTTTGACTGTCCCCCGCTCTATCATTCCCTTAGAAATTACGGCTATATCTAAATCCGAAGCATTGATTTTACCTTTAACGGTAGAGCCAAAGAGAACAAAATCAATGATCTCTTTATGCCTTTCTAACGCTTTCTTTAATTTTTGGGCTAGTGCTTTCATTTTGGCTTATTTTTTCTATTGTCTCCTTCATCAGTATAATCGACTCTTCTGCTGCCGGCTTATGGTAAGTGTCAGTATAATCATTCCACAAAGCATCAAGTAAAGAGTACAAGTCCGGTTCTCGTCTTTCTAATATTCTAAATCTCTCCACATGATTTTTAGGCAATACTTTATACTTTCTGAAGAGAATATAATCGACTAAAGCGAAGACCGCTTTTGAGAGCAGGATTGTTGCCGATTTATATTTAGCTCCTTTTTCCAAAAGCATGGCCGAGCTATATTCCTCTAAAAAAGTGCTCTCTAATTCTTCGAGTTGATCCATCAGTTGAGATAATCTAGTGTTATTTATAAATTTTACTATTAACAATTAAAGTAATTATTATTTATTCTGTTAAAGTTGGAATTATATTTTAAGATTAACAGATTATCGATTATTTATCTATTTTGTTAAAGTTAAAACGAAACTACTAATCGGGGGGTAATATTTCCTTTTCACTCCGGGGCGCTCAAACTTAAAATGTTTCTAAAGATTTTGATAAGCAGAAAGCGTTGGAGATTAGGGATAAAGCGTTGGAATTTAGAAAGGAATGCTTACGAATTTTAAAAATTAAATAAGACAGACTAATTCCCCCCATCGTTCCTTGCTTCTGGTTGTTCTTTCCAAAATCATTATAAATAATCTTCTGAATTAAAGGAATCTAAGATGACTAAAATAAACGTCCAAGATGCAGAGAAAAAAGCCAATGAAGAGCTGCAGCAGAAGTACGTGTATTTCCAGATGCTTCAGCAGCAGATCAGCAAGCTTTCCCAGCAGATGGAAGCTTTTTATCAGCAGCTGGCCGAGCTGCAGGATTCTCAGCAAAGCGTCAAAGAGATGGAAAAGCCTTCCGAAGCAGAAACTTATGTCCCTTTGTCCGGAGGGATCTTTGTCAAGGCGGCCTTAAAGAATGACGGCAACCTCTTGGTCAATGTCGGCTCAAGCGTAGTGGTAGAAAAAAGCTGCCAAGAAGTATGGGATCTGCTGCAGGATAAACTTTTACAGGTAGAAGCCAATTTGACCGAAGCCAACCGGGTGATGGAAGCATTAACCTCTCAAGCTACAGCCGTGCTCCAAGACTTACAAGCTCATCAGGCAGCGCAATAAGCATTATAAATAAAGTAATCCTTCTTCCTCAAATGTTCAGCAAGCTGAAAGATAAGTTAAGATCGGCCATTTCTATTTTTTCCAAGAAAAAAGAAGATGAAATCATAGAAGAAGCTTATGCCAAGGAAACGCCGGAAGAGATTTCTTTAGAAGAAGTGAAAGAAAAGGCAGAAGAAATCAAAGAAGAGATTCAAGAAGAAATCAGAGAAGAAAAGAAAGAAGAATCCAAAGAAAAGAGAGAAACGGTTAAGGAAGGACAGAAAGAGGAACTCAGGAAAAGATTAGGGAAAGAAACAAAAGAGAGATTAAAAGAAGAAGTTAAAGAAGAAATACACGAGAAAATTGAAGGAAAGATTCCTGAGAAAAAGAAAGAGCCTTTCCAAGAAAAAGAAATTTTTGAAGAGAAAAAAGAGCCGGTTAGAGAATCTCATGAATATGTTCATAAACCTTCAGAAAAGAAAGTTGAGATTAAACCGGAAATCATCTTCCCGAAGACAGAAGCAATCGAGGAAATAAAAAAGGAAGAACCCGAAGAAGAATCTGCGGATAAAGGCTTCTTTGCCCGGCTGAAGGAAAAGTTGACCGCCACCAAGATTTCGGCCAAAGAATTTGAAGAATTGTTCGGAGAGTTAGAATCAATCCTTTTGGAGAACAATGTTTCTTTAGAGGTGGTGGAAAAAATAAAATTTGGATTAAAACGAGATTTAGTGGACAAGCTTCTGCAGGGAAAAGTAGACGATATTGTCCAAGAAAGCCTGAAAAAAACAGTAGAGGAAGTTTTGAATACAGAACAAATAGATTTGATGCACAAAGTAAGGCAGAAAAAACCATTCATCATCGCTTTCTTTGGCATCAATGGGGCAGGAAAAACCACTACTTTGGCCAAAGTGGCTCATAAATTGAAAAAACAGGGGTTGTCAACGGTTCTTGCTGCTTCAGACACTTTCAGGGCAGCGGCCATCCAGCAGTTGGAAGAGCAGGGAGAACGAGTGGGTGCAAGGGTAATCAAGCACGATTACGGCTCTGATGCGGCAGCAGTGGCCTTTGATGCAGTCCGTTATGCAGAGAAGAATGACATCGACGTAGTGCTGGTGGATACTGCCGGCCGGCTGCATTCCAATACTAATCTTTTGGCGGAACTAAAGAAAATTGTCAAGGTAATCAAACCGGATTTTAAGATATTTATCGGAGAAAGCATCACCGGCAATGACTGTTTGGAGCAGATTAAAGAGTTTAATGGGCAGATAGGCATTGACGGAGTAATTTTGACTAAAGCAGACGTGGATGAAAAAGGGGGTACAGCCTTATCGGTAGCATATACTACTAAAAAACCGATTCTCTACTTGGGCATCGGCCAAGGGCTAGATGATTTAGAAGAGTTTAACAAAGAGAAGATGGTAAAAAGATTAGGGCTTTAAAAAGAAAATCAACTAAAAAACTACTTCATCTTCTTGGCCCGTTTCTTCTTCTTCATCTTCTTACGCTGCCATTTCCAGCGCATCTGGCCTTTTTTCTTCCATCGGCGTGAACTTCTTTTCATGTGTGAAGAAAATCTGCCTCTGTTTTATAAAGATTTCTACAAATTCATCTCGTCGATAAAGAAAAATCCCAGATGCAAAAAAATAAAGCAATCATTTTTATCGTCGGGAAACAGAAAAAAATAAAAAAAGAAATCTTTTTAAATGGGGGAAGAATAGTCTTTTTTGAACGGACCCGTAGCGTAGCTTGGATAGCGCATCAGCCTTCTATCAAAAGGTGGAGAGCTGAGGGTCGAGGGTTCAAAAAGCCAGCAATTAAAGTGATTGTGGCATGGGTGTCCCTCCGGGTCCAGACAATAATGAACGGAATCATATTAAACGAGGCAGAATTTGAAGAAGAACCCCCGTCTATGGGGGAGTTTTCTTTAGAGCAAGTGTTAAGCATTTTTCTTAATACGTCTAAACAGAGTCCTACTGGGTTTGAAGCTTCTTCTGAATTAGAGGGTCCTAAACAAGAGTCTTTAGAATCTCCCGCTGAAGAAAGAAGATACTTTGTTTTAGTAGACGAAGAAACGGACTATTTTTTACCAGAAGTGACGAAAACGGAGTCGGTTAAGCTTATTCAATTTGTCGGGGCGGATTATTCCTTTTTAGAAGAAAGAAACGCAGCAGAAATCGTTATTTCTTTGAAAGAGAACAGCGATTCTCCCTACTCTTTACTTTATCGATGTAGAGTGCCGGAAGGAGAACAAGATTTGCTAAAGGTTTAAAAGTACTCTACTCTTTTTCTGATTATGCTCAGCAAAAAGGAAGTTTCTCAGATTAAAGAAGAATTAGAAAACTGCCAAAATCCTCTCTTCTTTTTTGATGATGATGCTGACGGTCTTTGTTCATTTCTCTTGCTGTATCGTTTGGTCAAAGAAGGTCATGGAGTGATGGTCAAGAGCGTGCCTAATCTTGATGCTCGATTTCTGCGGAAAGTAGAAGAATATAACCCAGATAAGATCTTTGTAACTGATGTGCCTATCGTAGAGCAAGAGTTCATTGATGGAGCTAAGCGAAAAATAATTTGGATAGATCATCATCCTCCGGTGGAAAGGCAGGGCATATCTTATTTTAATCCCCGTAAACAAAAGAAAGACGTTTATATTCCGGCTACACGTTTGTGTTACGAAGTAGTAAAGCAGGACGAGTGGATTGCGGCTGTTGGTTGTGTGGGAGACGGCTATCTGCCAGATTTTCCAGTTGAAGAGTGGACGGATTTGGGGGGTAAAAATGTTTGGGAAGTGATGTATACCCATCCTTTAGGAAAATTAGTGCAGATTTTTTCTTTTATTCTTAAAGGCAAAACTACCGATATAAACCAAAGTATCCGAGTGCTTACTCGTATCAAATCTCCTAGCGAAATCATAAACGGAGAAACGGCTCAAGGCAAATTTATTCTTAAGCGCTATGAAAAAATTGCTCAGGAGTACGAATCTTTACGAGATCGAGCTATGAAGAAAGCAGGTAAGGATAAAATTTTCCTTTTTGTTTATCAAGAGCAGGAGAATTCATTCACCAGCGATTTGGCCGGAGAACTGCTATATCGTCATCCAGATAAAATTGTAGTGGTGGCAAGGGAAAAAGGAGGAGAATTGAAGACCAGTTTCCGAGCCAAGATAGCGGTCGAGCCGGCCATGCAGCGAGCACTGGTAGGAGTAGAAGGCCGTGGCGGAGGGCATGAGAACGCTTGTGCGGCAGTGGTGAAGAAAGAAGATTTTGAGCGGTTTATGGAGAATTTCAAGCGGGAGCTGGAAAAAGATGCTTAGAGAAATTTTGGTGTTAATTGCCGGGCTTTCTGGCTGCTTAGGGGGCTATATCCTTTCTTTGATTTCACCGGAAGAGATGGAATCAGGGAAAAAGTATTTTTTATTGTTAAAGCGGATATTTTTTGTTTTGATTGGTTTGACATCTTATTATTTTTATCAAGCAGAGCAAGTAGCACTTTTTGTTTTGATGGCTGTTTTCTTAGTCTTGTTCTATTTTAATTTCTTGAACAAGAAAACAAAAAAGAGAAGATACTTAGAGGCATTTAACTACGGCCTGTTTATAGTTTTGTTCTTTTTCTCTGCGGAGAAGACCTTGCTAGCTTCGATGATGTTTCTTTATGGGTTGCCAGTAGGAAGTTTGTGGAGAAGTTAGTAAAGCGGGAAGAGCAATAAAAAATAAGGATATACTCCGTAGCGAAAAGTTTGTATATTTACTATCGCAATAGACAAGAAAAGATTCCTTTTCAAATAATCTCGTTTTGGATAAGAACGGGGACGATTGTTACTAAATAGAGGTAAAACTATCAAAACATTTTTAAATAAACCTTCTTTTTGATATAATATGACCGAAGTTCAAACTACTTTAGAAGAAATTGGAACAAAGATTAAAACTCCCACCTTCCTCGCCCAGGTGGAACGATTAGCCACTACTATAGATGATTTTCTCATCCCTTCTTTACGTTTAGAAATTCATCCCGACAGCTGGTCTCCAGTGGATTTCCTTCAGGAAATCCCTGAAACGCAGGGTGTAGACCTGTTTCAAGAAACCATCGCCAAAATAGTAGAACAGTACCTCGGCGAAACGGATACTAAAGAAAGAGTGACCGGAATAAAGAAAGACCGTTTCAGTTATACAGTCAATCCTTTGGATGATAACGCTTCTCGATTCTCACATACTGTAGACTGTTGGAGAAACCGACATTATTCTCTTAAACATCGCATTGATGGATGGGTAGAGACCATGCAGCAGAATGCGAAAAACTCGTTTTTGCGAGATGCTTCAATGATTGCATCTTCTTTAGGGGTGTTAAATATGTTGGGTCCATCCTTAAACGGCACTCTTGCCCATAGCATGGCTCAGTATACGCAAGAGCTTTACCAGCAGACTGGAGTCCAAGGCGAAGAGCCAGTCAGATTATACCAACTATGTTTTCAAGCATTAGCTCAAGCCAAAGGCTGGGATAAACTAAAAGATAAAGATTTGTGTAAAGTCTTGGATGCCGAAGGCATCCCGGTGAAAGAGTTTGCCGAGCTGACCGGCAGAGAGATAGAACATTCTGCTGAGCCAGTGATTGAAGTGGGAGAGAATAATGCTGCCAAAATACATTCTTCTTCGGCAGCAATCGGCAGATGCAACTTAGTCTCCGCCAGTTCATGGTTCTCTGCACTTGAGGAGCTGCGAAGGCAGGGCAGCGGAAAGACAATCGCAATCAACGGACAAACTTATGTCCGCCCTTTCACCATGAAAGAAAACCTGCAGGCAAGAATTGAAGATTACAGCACTTTAATCAATCCAGACGGCGCCCAGCGGACAGAAGAAGAGCGCAAGCGTTCCTTCAATACCTGGCTGGATTCCTGCTCTGGCATCCATTACCTTGCCGGAACCACGAGATTTAAGATCATTCCTCGCTCAAATGAGCTGATAACTTTGACTCAAGCTCCGGTTGATGATTATCTGTCTGTCCCTTACGATCAAACTTCGGGAACTGAGTTCGACAGCTCCCGCGGAAAATACAATCAAGCCCTAAGCCGGGCAGAAGTCTTAGAACAGCCGGCTTGGCTGGCAGTCGTAGAAGAAGACAGAGCTCTTTTAGGTGAAGCCTTTGATGTTATGCGCACTGTCAAAAAAGCTCCTGCGGATTGGAAAGGCATGGGTTTTTACGTCTATCCGAACCAGGCGCAGGACGAGTTAAGGCCGCCGTTCACCAGCAGCCAGGGCAGGGGCGGTGATGCCGATGGCAGGTACCTGCTTGGTAATGATGGCCGCTTCCTGCGCAGGTAGTCCTCGTAGTCGTAGGCGCGCAAAATTTTTAGGCTTGCGAAAGCTTTTTATTCTTAAATGATTTTGAAGAAAAGTTTTCTCAGGAAATTTCAACGAAAAAAATTAATCAATAATCATAACCCTATTCTTTCTTCTTCGCCGGAGCTTTCTTAGCCTTTGGCTTTTCTGCCTTTTCTTCGACAGGATGTTCTGCGTTTTTCTCCTCGGTCTTTAGTTCTTCTTTGGCCGAAGCAGTCTCTTTTTTGACTTTTGCTTCTTTCTTGGCTTTCTTTGGCTCTTCGGTTTTTCCTCCGTACGGAAAGCCGAATAGTTCTGCCCGAACGGTACCATCATCATCCTTGATGGCCGTTACCTTGACGTGATGGGGAGGTTTTCTTATTCCGTTTTCCCACAGCTTGAGATTTAATTGTTCGCCTAAAAGAATCTTATCGCTTTTCATGTGCTTTACCAAGAATTCCCGCGCAGCTTTGACGGCCTTGCCAGTTCGTTTCCAGTTAGCTACCTTCAAAAATTCTTTTCTTAAAGGAATATTATAAACTCGTTCTAGTTTTGCCATTTTAAGGATTAATCTTAGTTCTGCGCCAAGAGCGTTTAACATGAGTGATGCGGGAAGGATGGACTCGGCGTCCTTTCCCGAATTTTTTCATTACCGCCCAAAAAGGAGCCCACTTAGTCTGTGAGGCAGCCTTTCCTAGGCGTTTCTTTTTTCCTGGATTCTTGTAACGGGCCATTTTATGCGCTTTTAGACGGTTTCATCAATTCTTTAGCAGCTTTATCAAGAAGAGATTTGCCTTTGGGGGTAATAATACGACCTTTGTGCACTCCTTTTTCCACCTGCTTCAATAAACCGGATTTTTCCAATTGTTTGAGAATATTGCGGATAACTGCTCCGGAAGCAGTAAAGAAATGCTCGGGCTTGTAGCCGCGGTTCTTGCGGCCGCCGTATTTCTTCTGTAATTTGCTTGTTCCGATAGGGCCAAGCTTGTAGACGCTTCTTAAGATGGAAGCAGAGCGGGCATACCACCAGTCTTTTCTTACTGGAGGCCGTTCCTTACTTACTCCAGTCTTGACAAACGCTGCCCAAACCGGAGGCTGGACTAAAGCATCTTTTTCTAATTTTTTGGCCACAGCTTCAATCAGCTTGTTGGCGTTGACTTCAAAAGTAAGAGCCATTTGCTCTTAATTTTAGGGCTGATTTATAAACATTACTTTTCTCAGTATTTTATTAAGCAGGAGGATATAACTAATTAATCTACGCAGAAGACTATTCTGTACGTTTGCTATATTGGGATAACGAAAGGTTTATATAGTAAAATACTTCTCGAACAGCTTAAACTGATGCGAAATAAATTATAATAAAACGAGGGTGAAGAGCATGGAAGACAAAAAGAAAACATTTTCTATCCGGAATATTCTGAGTAAGGTGGTCGTTTCCAAGACTGGAAAGCGATTCGGAGAAGTAGGGGATCTGGTATTTGAAGTCAATTCGGGGGAATTGATTCATGTTACTCTAAAAAATACTACCTCTTATACTGAGAAATTGGAGTTAGAAAAAGGAAAGGAAGGAGAAATCATGATTCCTTTTTCGGCAGTAATCGCCATCGGTGATTACGTAGTGGTCTCAGAAGAAGATATTATTTAATTTTTTTTATAATTTATTTTCTTAAAATAACTTTTAGAATAGCTTGATTTACTTTTGAAATAGAATTGTTACCATCAACTTGATAAATAATTTTTGGATCATAACCGGACAATAGAGGTAATGTATCTTTGATATAAATTCTCATCCTCTTTAAAATTTTTTCTTCATTAGCATCATCTTCTCTCCCTTCCTGTTTAGCCCGCAGGTTTAGTCTTGCTAATAAAGTATCCTCATCTGCACAAAGATGGAGCAATTGTTTTACTTCGATAAATTTACTAATCATTCCCACTTGGGGTGCGGTTCGCGGAACTCCATCAAATAAGAGATAACTAATATCCGGGTTGTATCTTCTTTCGGAAATATATTTTTCTAATGTTTCCTGTACTACTTCTATCGTTTCTTTGTCGGGTACATAATTTCCCCCATCAATAAGTGTCTTTACTCTTCTCCCCAATTCAGTTGAACTATCTAAATTGCGAAACATCTTCCCCGAAGAAAAATGGAAATAATTACCAACTTCTTCAAGAATCTTTCCTTGGGTACCTTTTCCCACCCCTGGCGGCCCAAAAAGAATAATTGCTCCATACCTTTTATCCATTTCCCAATTAAAAAAGAACTAGTTTTTAATCTTTTATTCTCTTGAATGTAGATATCATCTAATCCTGTTTTACTTAAACTCTTCATCGACTTTCTGGGTGTATTCTTTTACTCTTGCCAATAAGGACTGTAGATAGAAGCTCTCGATTTTTTCCTGAAAAATTTCGCTAACAGAAGAGAATTCGCTGATGCGGTAATAGTTGGCCTCGCTTTCAATCAGGAAAAGGTCTTTCAAGCGTTTTAATTGTCTTCGGATGTTGGAAGAAGCAATGCCGGATAATGGAAGATTGCTATTTTTTCTTAGTTCAATCACTTTATCTTTAATGGCTTCAGAATAAAGCATCTCTTTTCTTTGGCGAGCCTGCAGAAGAACAAGCAAAACATCGACAATGACATCGCGGGAATCTCCTGGCTGAAGCAGACCCAAGCTGAGGCAGAGCTTTTTGACTAAATCTCGGCCAGCCATGCCTGGTTTTTCATATCTGCGTAAAGTCAATTCGCCTAGAGGAATCTCTTTGGAAACAGTTTGGGGCATTTTAAAATTTCTCTCCAATGAGGAGCCGGTAGATAGTATTTTTTAAATCCTTAATTTTTACTCGTTTTTGTTCAACAGAATCTCTTTCTCGGATGGTAACTGCATGATCATTCAAACTGTCGAAGTCTACAGTTAGGCAAAAGGGAATACCCACTTCATCGGCTCGAGCATAACGTTTACCAATAGATCCCGCTTCATCGTAAAAAACAGAATAACATTGACGCAGTTCCTGGTAAATCTCTCTGGCTTTTTTCGGCAGGCCTTCTTTAGAAACCAATGGGAAAATGCAAAAATCGGTCGGAGCAAGCTGAGGCTTAAGAGAGAGGAAGACCCTCTTTTTCTCTCCTTCACCTTCTTCGCGATAAGCATGTTCTAAAATCGCATAAAAAGTGCGGTCCACTCCAATGGAGATTTCCCAAACATGAGGAATAAATCGTTTATTGTTTTCATCTAAGACAGATAAATCTTTTTTGCTAGCTTGGCCGTGGCCTTTCAAATCATAATCAGTGCGGTAATTGTTGGCAATCAGTTCCAGCCAGCCGAGAGAGGTTTCCACTTCAAAATCCCACGTTTCTTTAGAGTAAAAGGCGCGGTCATTGGCAGCTACTTCTCGGAAACGCAACGCTTTAGTTGGCAGTCCGTATTTTTCATACAACTGCTGGACCCGAGCCAGATAGTAAGCAACTAATTTACCTGAAACGATCTTCTTGGAGACCAATTCTTTAGCCGAGATTTCTCTTATCTCTTTTTCTTTTTGAAGAAGGACACGAACTTTATAGTTTTCCACATCTTCAAAATTTTCAATCTCATTGATTTTTTCTGGATTGAAAAAGACTTCAGTTTCCATCTGAGAAAATTCTACTGCCCGGAGGATGCCTTGGCGAGGAGAAATCTCGTTGCGGAAGGAGCGGCCGACTTGGGAAATGCCTTGGGGCATCTTAATGCGCATGGTTTTCATCAGCTGGTCAAAATCAACAAAAATGGTCTGGCAGGTCTCTGGCCGCAGGTAGCATTCCTGCTGCTTGCCGATGCCGAGCGGAGAAGAAACCATCATATTGAACTTTTTTACCGGAGTAAGATAACTTTTGCATTTCTGGCAGACAATCTTGTTCTTCTTTATCAGTTCATCAAACTCTTTTTCTTCCATTGCTTCAGGAACATGTTTTTTGGTTGCCTCAGCAATAAGTTTGTCAGCTCGATAGATAGCCTGGCATTTCTGGCAGAGAGTGATAGGATCAACTAATGAGGTGAGATGGCCGGAGGCTTGAAAGACGGCGGCCGGCATGATCTGGGAGCCGTAAATTTCTAAAAAGTTTTCTTTTTGTACTAACTCCTTTCGCCAAAGATCAATCACTTTTCTTCTGATAGCTGCTCCGTAAGGGCCGTAATCCCAGAGGCCGGCGGGAGCATTGTAAATGGGAGAAGACGGAAAGAATAAGCTTCGGCGCTGGGCCAAGTTCATTATCGCTTCGTATTTGCTATTGGTTTCTGCTTTTTGCATGGCCATAAGAGGAAAAGAAAGAGGAGATTTATATACTTATCTTTCCTTAACCCATTCAATCTCTTCTTTTCCTAAATGAAACTCTTTGGCTAATCGGTCTTCCGGAGTATTTTGTAGGATGATTTCCAGGTACGGCCAGTTGGCTTTCATCAATTTGGCAGAGCTGCAATGAAGCTTTCCAGCAATTTTTTCGCACAAAGCTTTTCTTTTGGCTAACCTCTGCTTGGCCATCCACATCTTGAGAAAACGTTTGGTTTCTTTGTATTCTCCGGAAAAAGTGCTTTTCTGTGATTTGCTCAAAGCAATGCCTGCGGAAAGCAGCTGGTTGATGTAAACAAGAAAGCCCCAGTGCTGGCGGTTGTGGATGCGGCCGAGAAACATATCTGTCCGGCTGAGAGTCTGGTAAGCATTAAATAAATCTTCTCGAGCCGGATATTCCTGTGGAAGATTCTCTTCCATCCACCAGTAAACATCTTTTAATTCTAGGTCTAAGTTATCAAACGCACGGAGAGCCAGCTGAGGATCAGTGGTCTTGAAGACTAGTCTTAAAGCATTTTGCACGGTTTCTTTCCTTTGGCGCTCGTACAAATTTTTTAAGTCATCATAAGAAATATTTTTTTTAGTAGCTAAAGTTTGCAAATCAATTAATCCCGCTCTCAAGTCTGAGCCAGAACGGCGGGCTAAACTTTTCACGGCTTTTTCTTCTGAAGGAAGAGTTTCTTTGCGGCAGATTTCCTGAAGAAAAGACGAGAATTTTTCTGTTTCAATCGGAGGAAGAGAAAGAATTTGACAAACTTTTTTCAACGGCTTGAGCTTGTTTTCATCTATCTCATTGGCAGTAAGAATAATGGGAAAATGCGAATCTTCTATCAATTCGCCGATAGTAGAAATAGCGCCCCGGTCTTCCCGGCCGGAAACATTGTCTATTTCATCTACTAAGATTATTTTGCTTCGGGAAAACAGGCTTTGCTGTTTTAAGGAAGGACCAAGCAGCTCTTGAAGAGATTTTTCATTTCTGGTATCTGAAGCATTGACTTCAATAATTTCATAATCTAACTCTTTGGCTAAGGCGTGGACAAGAGAAGTCTTGCCGCAGCCTACTGGGCCGTGCATAAGAAGGGCTTTTTTCTTTTGTTTTTTGTAGTTGAGAACGAAATCTTTGAGGAGTTGGGCAGCGGCTTCCTGGCCTTGGATGTCGGCCAACGTTTTTGGCTGGTATTTTTGAGTGAAGAGTTGAGAATGCATTTTAGCTTAATACTGATGATTGTTTAAAATTATTGTGGCGAGGATTGTGGAATATCAACCTTTGCTTGATTATTCCATTACCATCATAAGATTCATAAATAGATTTATAAATTAAACGGAAGTCATTAAATTAATGAAAGAATCAACTAAAGAATTAATCGGTTACGTCATCGGAATTTTGGCTATACTTTTTACCGTAGGAGCAATTATCTACCAGCTTTTGAAGTAAGATGAAAAAAGAAGCACTTCAATTCCTGTCATTAATAATCAGCAGCATCTTATTGCTTTATCTTTTGTTTTCTAATATCTACAATGAAACTTTTATTTTTCAAGATTGGGTGGTTGTTTCGGTCGATTTGATTTCTAAACTGATTATCGAGATAATCATCTTGTCTAAAAAATAAGGGGGAATATGATTGTTAAGTGAATTCCTGTAGATAAGGGTCTTCCATTTCCATAAAGCTTATATCTATAATCAAACTCTTCCTTATAACTAGGGGGTATATTGAACATGGATTATCACCAAAAATTTTTGCTTGGCTTAATTACGGCCGGTGTTATTGGCGCTTCTGGGGGATACACAGGTATCAGACATTATGAAACTGAGGCTAAAGAATGGACGAAACGCTCTGATGTTGGGGCGTATCTCATAGTACACTCAGATGTAAAACAGATAAGCACTGAACTAACCAATCTGGAACAGAAGATAAAAAATATGGAAAACTTGAGCTTAGATTCCAGTGCGGAACATTTGAAGTATTTTAATATTCGCGGAACGCAATCGCGTCTTTTGGAAGAGAAGGATGGATTGTCAAATTTACCTGCAGTTGAAGAATATCGAGGGCTTCGAGATTGGGTGGGTTATTCCCTAGCTGGAATGACTTTCTTTGGCGCAATGGCCGCATTTGGAACAATGGTTTTTTTTAGATATTCTATTTTTCATCCGATTAGGAGCCGAAGAAAAGAACGACCAGTTCCGGTATAAGGGACGTCTTAATTTTAAATTTTTTCTTCTCGTAGGAATCTATTTCAATTCTCTAAAAATCTTTTTAAACTATAGCAGAAATAACCTCTTTATGAACATACCTGGCCAATACAATCCCAAAGAACGAGAGCCTTACTGGCAGAAGTTCTGGGAGAAAGAAAAAGTCTTTTCTTTTGATCCTGCGGCCAAAGGAAAAGTTTATTCGGTGGATACACCACCCCCTACAGTTTCAGGTAAAATGCATATCGGCCATGCGTTTTCCTACTCTCAACAGGATTTTATTGTCAGATATCATCGGATGAAAGGAGAAACTATTTTTTATCCTTTTGGCACGGATGACAATGGCCTGCCTACAGAACGGTTGGTAGAAAAGCTGAAAAATGTCAAGTCTACACGGATGGAGCGGCAGGATTTTGTAACTCTCTGCAACCAAACGATCAAGGAGATTAAACCGGCTTTTATACAAGACTGGAAAAATATAGGAATGAGCTGTGATTGGGAAACAACATATTCCACTATTGACCCGCACTGCATCAAAACTTCACAGAAATCTTTTCTTGATCTGCATAAAAAGGGATTAGTCTATCAGCAAGAAGCACCGACTATGTGGTGTGTACAGTGTCAAACTGCTATTGCTCAAGCAGAATTAGATGATGCGGAATTTGATTCTTTTTTCAGTGATATCTCTTTTGATTTAGGGGGTGGAAAGAAGATTACTATTGCTACTACCCGACCAGAGCTTTTGGGAGCCTGCGTCTGTATCTATGTTCATCCACAGGATAAACGGTATACTAAACTGGTAGGTAAGAACGCGATTGTCCCTCTGTTCGGTCAAGTGGTGCCGATTTTTGCAGATGAGTCCGCTAATCCAGAGAAAGGCACAGGCATTTTGATGATCTGCAGTTATGGGGATAAATTTGATGTGGAAGCGATTAAGAAACGAAAATTAACGCCCCGAATTGTGATTACTAAAGATGGCAAGATGAATGAGATAACTGGTAAATACAAAGGATTGCCGATTAAAGAAGCGAGGAAGGAGATAATCAAAGATTTGGAAGAAAGAGGACTTTTAACTGCTAAGAAGCAGATTAGACACGCGGTCAATGTCCATGAGCGCTGTGGAATAGAAATAGAATTCCTTTCGACTAAACAATGGTTTATCAAAATTTTGCAGAACAAAAAGAAATTTTTAGAGGCGGGTAAAAAATTGAAATGGTATCCGGCCAGTATGCAGAAACGCTATGAAAATTGGGTGAATGGAGTGCAATGGGACTGGTGCATCTCCCGCCAGAGGCATTTTGGAGTGCCATTTCCGGTCTGGGAGTGCGCCAAATGCGGGGCAGTGAAAACAGCAGAAGAAGAACAGCTGCCTTTAGATCCTTTACAAATCAAACTGAAAGAGAAATGCTCCTGCGGAGGAGAATGGCAAGGGGAAAAAGATGTGATGGATACATGGGCCACTTCCTCTGTTTCTCCGCAGATTATTTTCAATTGGGCGAAAGATAAGGGATTTAAGACAACGATAGAGATGTATCCCGCTTCTCTGCGGCCGCAGGCCCATGATATTATCCGTACTTGGGCGTTTTATACTATTATCAAAGGGATTTATCACCAGGAAAAAGTTCCTTGGAAAGAGATTGCAGTCTCAGGCTGGGTGCTCGATCCTAAAGGAGAGAAGATGAGCAAGAGCAAAGGCAATGTGATTGAGCCTCAAGTGATGATTGATAAATATTCGGCTGATGCTTTGCGTTTCTGGGCAGGCAGCTCTAAACTAGGGGAGGATATCCCGTTCCAAGAAAAAGAATTAGTAAGCGGCAACCGTTTTGTCCAGAAATTATGGAACGCTTCTAAATTCAGCTTACCTCATTTGGAAGATTTTGACGGCAAGAAACCAAAGAAACTGGAATTGATGGATAAATGGATTCTGACTAAGCTGAATAAGCTGGTTGAGATTTGTACAAAAACGTTTGAAGAATACGATTATTCTAAAACTAAGACTGAAACGGAAAAATTTTTTTGGCATGATCTATGTGATAACTATCTGGAATTAGCCAAAGAACGATTGTATAATCCGGAACTAAGAGGAGTAGAAGCAAGAAAGAGCGGACAATATGCTCTTTATCAAAGTTTGCTGACGGTCTTGAAATTGATGGCTCCTATCACTCCGTATATCACTGAAGAAGTCTACTGGCTTTATTTTGCAGGGAAAGAGAAGCAGAAAAGCATTCATCTCACTAAATGGCCGAAAGTGGAACGAATAGAATTAGATGAAGAAGCAGAGAAGTTAGGAGATGAAATCGTAGCAGTGATTTCAGCAGTGCGGAAATACAAATCTTCTAAACAGATGTCTTTAAGACTGGAAATCTCAGAATTGACTGTAGAAGCTCCTGCTTGGAAGGAAAAACTGGCTTTATTTGAGAAAGATTTAAAAGCAATTACTAATAGTAAAGAGATTAAGATAGGAAAAGGGGAGATTCCATGCGAGAATTTTCCCTTGAAGATTAGTGTTAAAATAGCGTAAAAAAAGAAAGGAGGCGGGAGAAATGGTTGAAGCATACTGTGTTAAGTGCAAAAAGAAGCAAGAGATGACTAATGCCAAGGAAGTTTCCATGAATGGCAAAGGTGGAGTAAAGCGAAGAGCGATGAAGGGCCAGTGCCCTAAGTGTGGAACTACCATGTTCAGAATCATGGGCGCGAAGAAATAAGTTTTTCTATTTCTTATTTTTTCTTTCTTATTCTCGTTCCTTCGGCAGTATCATCTATCAAGTAACCGGCCGTTTCAATCTTTTTTCTTAGAATATCAGATTGGGTCCAGTCTTTGTTCTTTCTAGCTGTTTCCCGTTGTTTGGCCAGTTCTCTTATCTTTGAAGGAATCTCTTCTGCTTGAGTGAATTGCAGGCCGAGGATTTCTACCAATACTTGGAAGGAGGATAAACTTTCGGTTAATGTTTTCTTTTCCGGAGAATTGTTAAGATAAAGATTTAATTCTTTGGCCAACTCAAACAGCTGGGCAGCAGCAGCGGGAGTGTTGAAATCTTTCTCCATCTCTTTGATGAATTGTTGATAATGAAGTGATACCTTCTTTAGTAGTTTGCTGTCTTTCCTTCCTTCTTCAGCAGTTTTTATCTTTTCTGTGAGATTAAAGTAAAGATTGTTCAATCGCTCATAGCCGTTTTTGGCTGAGAGCACAGCGTCTTCAGTAAAATTAATCTGCTCGCGGTAATGGTTAGCAGCAAAGAAAAAGCGAACAGCCATGGGACCCCATCTGCTTAAAGCATCTTTAATGGTGATAAAATTACCTAATGATTTAGACATCTTTTCGTTGTTTACCTGCAGGAAGCCGTTGTGCAGCCAATATTTGACCAGAGGTTTGCCGGATAAAGATTCCATCTGGCAGATTTCTGCTTCATGATGAGGAAATATTAAGTCGATGCCTCCGCCATGGATATCATACTGCTGGCCGAATTCTTTTTCCGTGATGGCCGTGTCTTCGATATGCCAGCCGGGGCGGCCTTGGCCGAAAGGAGAATCCCAGAAGGGTTCTCCTGGCTTTGCTTTTTTCCAGAGGGAAAAATCGCCGGGAGTTTTCTTTTGAGAATTTGGTTCGATACGATGCTGATTCAACTGCTTTAAATCTTGGTGAGAGAGCTTGCCGTAGCCTTTGAATTTAGAAATATTAAAATAAACGCCGTCTGAAAGTTCGTAAGCTAATCCTTGTTTGAGCATGCGCTGGATCTGACTGATGATTTCCGGCATATATTTTGTAGCCGGAGCATATTTGTTGACTGAAGTGACGTTTAATATCTGCATATCTTCTAGGTACGATTTAGTAAAAGTGTCAGCCACTTCTTTTGAAGAACTTTTTGTTTCTTGAGCTCGTTTTATGATTTTATCATCAATGTCGGTGATATTCTGAAGATAGAAAACTCGATAGCCCCGATGTTTGAGGAAGCGGACAATGACATCAAACTGGATATAGCTTTTGGCGTGGCCGAGATGAGCATGGTCGTAAACAGTGGGGCCGCAGACGAACAAGTTGACTGTTTTTTCTTTTAACGGCTTGAAGACTTCTATCTTTCTGCTGAGAGTGTTATGAAGTTTGAGCATATCCTGAGAAGTTTATGATGTTTTATTAATCTTTTTGGAAAATGCTGTGAAGCTCAGCGTTTTTAAGACAGCCCGAGATTAGTTTATTCAGTAATATCTTTTTTTCTTCATATTCTATTTCTCTTAAACTGGTTTTTGTAGCCGGGTGCTTCGGCCCTAGCAAGCAGCAGATCTCCGGGCCTTTGGAAGTTTCGTAAGTGTCAATCTTTTTGGCTAAATTCATAATTTCAGATTTGTCGTAGCAAAGCAAAGGCCGGAGAATGGGCATCTTTACTGCTTTGGTGGTATTAGTCATGTTGCTTAATGTTTGAGAAGCTACTTGGCCGAGGTTTTCTCCAGTGATTAAATAAATGCATTTCTCTTTTTTGGCCAGCTGTTCAGCTATTCTCAGCATTAATCTGCGCATCAAAACAAAGTACAGGCGATGTTCGCATTTTCGGACTAACTCGGCCTGCTCTTCATCAAAGGGAATAAGGAACAGCTTTTTTATTTTTAATTTTTGGCAGAGAATTTTACATTTTTCTATTGTATTGATATCTGAAAGATGCTTGTTATAAAAATGCAAAGCGGTTAACTGCAGGCCTTTCTGCTGCATCAGATGGGCGGCTACGGCCGAATCAAAGCCGCCGGAAAGGAGAAGGAGGGCTTTGGGGGAGTGGGAGGTTAACCCCTTAGTTTTAAGCATTTTAAAGCGAAAAATTACGATATATATATACCTTGATATTTTTATAGGAAAGATAAGTTAAAAAGGAGGCAACTAGAATGAATAAGAAAAATAATCTCTGGGTTTTTGTGGCGGTAAGTCTAGTTGTGGGTATTATTGCTTCTTTGGCTACTGCGAGTATTACTGGTGATGCAGTGCGAGTGCAAAAAGATCCCACGGGACCTGCGGTCTACACTACCGCCGATGGTCAAGTTTTGATGGATAAATACACCAAACAAAACTTTGATACAGATAGTACTTTAATTAAAGATACTTGCAAAAAAGCTTTTGGTTATGCTCCTAAAGCTATTGTAACGAGAATAGAGAAACAGTTTTGTCTAGGCGAAGGATGCCAGCAACTTAATCCAGACGGATCCGTAAAAGTAGTTGCCGGAGGCATTATCGTCAATGAATACTTATGGAAAGCATATTCTTCTGAACTCTTATCTAAGGGAGGCGGTGGCGGAGGGTCAAAAATTGTTAGCACAGATATTCCGTACAGTTATTCAGAAAACGAAATGGGGGTGCAGGGAATCCTTTGCTGCAAGTAATTTTTTATTTTAATTTTTTCTTTAAATCTTCTAAATCAAAGAGATAAACTCCTTTTTCTTTTGTTTTTTCTTTGAAGCTCTTGGCCAAACCAGCATCAGGTCTTTTCTGAATTTTTATTTCTTTTGAAATAACAGTCTTCCAGGGTTTTTTTATGGATGCGGTGGCGAAACTTTCCGATTTTGTTGTACAACGTTTTTCCCCTATACTAACGAAAGATATATAAATATATAACTTTTGTGGATAATATAAACAGAAATAACAAACACAAATGGAACGAATACCCCTGCAAGTAAGATTGAAAAGAGAAATTCACCGAAAGATAGCTTTAGCTCAAGACTTAATCATTAAAGAGGTGTACTCAATCTTTAATAACGCTGTTTTACATGGGGGAACTGCTATCTGGCGATGTTACTCCGGAAAAAGGTTCTCGGAGGATTTAGATTTTTATCTCTCTAAAGACAGAGAGAGTATAGAACGATTATTTGAACGTCTAAAACTACGCGGTTTTGAGATAAAAAAGAAGAAAATTTCCGAAAACAGCATTTATTCCGAATTAGAGCTGGATAGAACCTCTGTTAGACTAGAAGCAACTTTCCAAAATATTTCGGGAATAATCTGCGATTATGAGATGTCTGACGGTAATTTTATTTCGATTTATAGTTTAACGCCAGAAGCGTTTTTGGCCGAAAAGATTAATACATATCTGAAACGATTAAAAGTCAGAGATTTATGGGATGTTTTCTTCTTATTAAAGAGCGTGGATAGCCCCAAAAAGATTAAAGAAATCTCATCATTGATTAAATGTTATAAAAAACCTGTTGATGAAGAAAATCTGAAAACAATTCTGCTGGAAGGAATTGTGCCTTCAGCCGAGGAGATGATAGATTATATCAAACGAAAATGGGAACAAGAATACACTTAGATAAGATTGAACGTCTATTTGAGAAAAGTCCAGTAGTAGACTTTAAATCCGTGGAAAAGATAGTCAGAGTTAGCAACAGCAAGAGTAACTATGCTAAACTATTAGTTTATAATCTGCTGAAAAAAGGCAGAATCCATAAAGTTGGAAAAGGATACTACTCCAAGCATGATGAAAGCTCTCTGGCGGTTTTTACATTCAAACCGGCTTATCTGGGTCTGCAGAGCGCTTTGAGTTATTTTGGATTATGGGAGCAGGAGACTATACCAGTAATTTTAACCACACAAAAAGTAAGACCAGGAATCAGAACAATTTTAGGAACAAATATTTTAGTGAGAAATATTAATCGAAAGTATTTCTTTGGTGTGGAGTTAGTCAAAGAAGGAAATTTTTATCTGCCCTACTCCGATTTAGAAAAAACGTTTATCGATTTTATAGTCTTTAATGAAAACATTGACCGTCATATTTTGAAAGCGCTTATTAAAAAGGTTAATCGAAAAAAAGTAGAAAATTATCTCCAGAAATATCCTAAAAAAATAAAAGAGAAAGTTAAAAAATATTTAAACGAGAATTATGGGTATACTCATCTTTAAAGATTCCGTCTTTGTTTTAATTTCTCGTTAGTTCTGAGTTATCACTTTTGATAACCTCAATAAACAAAAAGTTTCTTAAAGATTGGACGTAAGGGGGGAGTATGGTCAAAGGTTTATTCACTATCTGCACGTTTTTTCTTTTTTTAGTTCTCTTGGCTGGTTTCGTCTCTGCCGAGAATCTCTATCGGGCCGAGAGCCTGAAAACTGAGCTGAGCATCAATTCAGATTTTAAGCTGGTGCCTTCGGCCAGCAGTTATACGGTCAACTATCTTAAAGCCAAGCTCCTGCTTTATCCGGAGAACAGTTTTCAGCAGACTTTGTTAAATACTAATCTGTATCCTTCAGGAGAAATTGAAGAGAATGATGTTCTCTACCAATGGAATAAGCCGGAAGAGCTGTCCTTTCAGCTGCAGACTAAGTATCAAGTAGCTACTACTAATGCCAAAGTTAAGATCAAGAATAAAATCACTTACCCGTTTTTAGTGCCGGCGGAATTAGTGAAATATACTCAGCCTTCTGAAAAGATCGATTCCGATGATTCTGCAGTTATCAAAAAAGCCAATGAACTGGCCGAAGGAGAAGATGATTTATTTAAGCTGGTTTTTAAATTGGCTAGCTGGACAGAAAGCAATGTCAAATATGATTTAAGCACTTTGACGGTCTCTTCTACCCAAAAAGCGAGTTGGGTATTAGCCAATAAAGAAGGGGTCTGCGATGAAATTTCTACGTTATTTATTGCGATGGCCAGGTCTTTAGGTATTCCGGCTAGATTTGTCACAGGCATTGCTTATACCGAATCTAAACAATTTACTGAAAATTGGATACCTCATGGCTGGGCAGAGGTTTATTTTCCTGGCTATGGCTGGGTGCCGTATGATGTCACTTTTGGTGAATATGGTTTTATTGATCCCACCCATATAGAACTGCAGAAGTCTCTGGATCCGGAAACTTCTTCTATCAAATATGAATGGTTAGGCAAGAATATTAATCTAAAAAGCGGAGAAACTAAATTTGCGGTAAAAGTTTTGGAAAAAGGAGCGACTGAGAAATCTGAGATTGCTATTACCGCACAGCCCTTTGCTCCACGCGTTGGTATCGGTTCGTATAATCTAATCTTGGCAGAAGTGGAAAATCTTAATGGGTATTATACTACGGCCACTTTAAATTTAGCGGCTCCAGGAGAAGTGAAAATATTAGAAAGAAAAAAAGCGATTGTTTTAGAGCCAGGAGAGAAAAAAGTAGTGGCTTGGCGGGTGAAGTTAACCGAAGACTTGCCTTCGAACTATATCTTTACTTTTCCTTTAGCAGTTTACTCTGAGAAGAATGTGAGCGGAGAAACATCTTTCATCGCAAAGAAGGCGGCAGAGGTGTATAGCTATGAAGAGATAAGCAAGATTATTCCTGCGGAAAAAGAAGAGAAAAAAGCTCTGCCCCAATTGGAAACCAATTGTAAAGCAAAAGAAGAAGAACTGTTGGTGGGAGAAACAACTGCGGTGGTTTGTACCTTGAGGAATAAAGGGACAACTACTTTTTCTGATTTGATGGTTTGTTTGGAAAGCAACTGTCAAAAGACGAGCTTAATGCTGAATGAAGAAAAAGAGTTTGGCTATGATTTTACAGCAAAAGCTTTAGGGGGAAGCATCCTTCTGTTTAAAGTGAGCAGTGCGCAGCTGGAGAAGAAAACTCCAGTGAAAATTGCAGTGATGGATCTGCCGGCAGTAAAAATCAAAGAAGTTGAATATCCTAAATCAGTAAAATATAAAGACGATTTCAAAGTCTCTTTTCTTCTAGATAAAATCTCTGCTTCTGAGCCGGAAGAAGTGGAATTAGTTCTTTCCGGGCCGAGAGGTAAAAAGTGGACAATGGACAAACTGTCGGACAGCCGGAAATTTGTCTTGGAGATGGAAAGCAGCGGCTTGCAGAAGAAGAATGATTTTTTTGTCAAAGTGAAATGGAAAGACCAGCGAGGAAAAGAATACTCGGAGAAAGAGAGTTTCTCTATCTTGGTTGAATCTGGGTCAATAGGAGATTCTTTGGTGATGATTTTTAACGGACTAATAATTTGGTTGGAGAATTTGTTTTAAGTGAGGGCTATATCTCTTAATACAAATAACTTATTAAATAAAATCCCATTTATCCGGCCGATGGGAAAAAGAGGCTGGTTTTTGCTTGTATTGCTTGCACTTTTGGTATTGCTCGTGCCAGCGGCTTCGGCCCTGACTAAAGAAGAAGCGGAAAGCTACTGGACAGATTTTACTGCTGGTCTGAGCGATGTCGTTTCTATGATTGGAATTACAGAAGAGGCGGGAGTGAGTGTTTTGCGTTTGGTTCTCTCTTTGGTTGTTTTTATTGGAATTACTGGTCTGCTGAAGAAAGCGATTATTTTGACCAGAGGATTACGGGTAGTAATTGCATTATTCCCTGCAGTTTCAGTTTTTCTTTTTATTCCTATATTTATCTTAGCCATGGTCTATTCGTTTATTTCTGTAGCCGGTCCGTTATTAGCGGCAGCGGTTCTTTTAGCTCCGCTGTTCTATTTAATTTGGGGCGTGATTCCTTCTAGTAAAGTAGGATACTTTTTTCGTACTTTGATTTTAGCATTAGTTTTTGCTTTGGCTTTTTATGTTTATATTAATCTGGCTGCAGTGCGGGAGTATAACCTTTCTTTGATGGTTTTGATTGGTTTGGGAGCGGTTTTTATCTGGGAATTAGTGAAATTCTTTAATGCGGTTTTTGGAGGAGAAAGCTGGAAAGAAGTCGGAGGTAAAGCAGCAGAGAAAGCCAAAGGGCTGTTCAACAAGAGCAAGAAAGCAGAGACCTTTGCTTTGGATGAATTGATATGGCTGCAGAGACTGCAGAAGGCAGTAATCGAAAGTGTGGATGAAGCGGCTTTGAAAAAGAATGTTGACAAGATTATTTCTAAGGAAGAACGAGAGGAAAGCGAGTTCACTTCTCGGTTGGATTCGGCTTTGAATGAAGCAATTAATCTGCAAGCATTAGCTCCAGCGGAAAGAGGGATTATTGAAAATTATGTGGAAGCTATTAAGGAGAAGAATAGAGAACTGATAGCTTTAATGGCCAAAGGAGGAAGATTTGATCAACAGTATAATGCGGCATATGGCGATTTTAACACTAAGAAAAAAGAATTGCTGGCAATGATCAATCAGGCCATAGCAGAAGATCAGGCGATTATCACCGGTTTGGAGCGGCTGGAAGCGGTTTCTAAAGGAGCATAGGATTTACTCATTTTTTTAATTTCTTTCGTCTTCAAGCAGATTTAACTAAAAATTAAACGTGCCTTCAAATTGTTAAGGCAATCACTTAAAAGTAGCGAAAAGCTTATAAATAATGACTAAAATGTATGGTTAATGACACAAGACGAAACTAGTACACCTCCAGAAAACGCTTCCTTTTCATCTCCACATAATGGGTGGACGCATAGATTTGGACATTATCTTTTACCGGGAATACTGGGAATCGCGGTTATTAGTAGTGTTTCTTTTGTGGGCTCGATGATTCTTTCTCATTCCGAATGGTATCAAAATATTGACGCCTCTTCTTTCGATTACTCTTCGCAATCTTCGTATCAAACTACTCTCAAGAAAAGAATCGAGGATAGTAAGAAAACCGTTACATTAGAATTTGAACGAAAAAGAAATCTGGAAGGTTTAATTACTACAGACCAATCGTCTTTAAGGCCAGACTCCTCTCCTTCTTCACCTCTTGATTCAGTGGACTTCAAAAATTCTAAACTTAAGGGCTCTAATTTTTATCTAGAAAAACCTTCCTCAGACTTTGTACACAGAGTTAGCAATTGGTTAGATTATTTGGGCATAGCTGCTCTTCTTCCAGATCCTTCGAAGGTTTCTGCTACACAAATTAGCAATAATCTTCAAAAAATAGGAAATAATAGACTTTACGGATTAGCATCTAATAAGTCTACTTCCCTGCTTTTCCGGCCAGGAGATTACTCTACTTTTATCCACGAGATGAAGCATCTTGTAAGAGAAGATGAGTTTAATGCTCTAGGGGGGGAAGCAGGATCATACGCATTGCAAGTATTCGCAGGAGGAGACTATAAACTAGCAGTTGATTCTTTGGATATGCTTTATGCAGATAGTAAAACCGAAGGAATCCTTACTCGCTGGCTTACAGAAGCTTTATTTGTAGCAGGGGATGAGACTTTCTCTTGGCTTAAAGAATATAATCATGCTAAAGTGCAGTATGGAGATAAGATTGTAGATCTTGTAGGCTTAGTCGAACACCTCCAGAAAAGAGTAGGACAATTTGAAAAAGAAGTTATTCGTTCAGGAATTACACCTGAACAATATCTGGTTGAGTTTCACAAAGTTAGTCCTTTAGTTGCTAGAAAGATTATGGAAGCCACAGGTGAAGACAGCTTAGATGGTATTTTACGAGGAACAAATGAAACTAAGAAAAAAATGATTTCCGCATTTAAATCTCTTACCTCGTTTTATTATGTTAATTTGGGATACACGCTGCAAGAAGCAGCAGCTAAAGCCGAGCAGCATTTTGAGAGAGAAGATGCGTTGACTATTGCCAGTACCCTCTATAGCGGTGCTAAAGAGGTATTCGCGCGTTTTGAAGAGCATAATGTACCTTTTGAGATGCAGAAACAAATTGTAGAGATGTTAATCTCAAATGGGCCGGATTTTGCTCGCCTTTATGCTGAAACATTTCCTCGCCTTCTGGATTTTACCGCAAACTTCGGAAAACGTGGGTGGGTTATTATGGAACGGTTTTTTTCAGATGAAGATTTTCATCACTTTTTGTTACAATCTAAAGGTTTAGATTCATTGGAACGTCTTTACAAAGACGATCCGTCTATCTCTTCTCGAGTACTAGACGAATTGCTTCAGTATAGGTTCGATTATGAAAAAGATAATGTACTGCTGGATATGGACGGTTTTGCTTATCCTACTAATAACGGTAGGTTTACTTCTCCACAAAAAGCTGAAATTATTGCAACTACTTTGGTCTTAAGTTCTGTTCCTTATGGTTCACCAGCTTTAGAGAAAAAAGAGAGTTGGGATAAAAACTCAAGGGATGGAGAGTTAGTATCCTGTCGAGAATTTCATGGCTATAAGGTTGCGCCATTTGTAACTAATTATTCTGATGGACAACAATGTATTGCCACTCTTAAAAAACTTTTGGTTAGAAAGGGTAGAATCAATCCTTAATGATTGTCTATTTTCAAATCACATTAAACGTTATCTGAAAATTACCTGTATTTGCTCAAGTTATACATTTTTTGGTATACTCTTTTAAATCAGGAAGATTATTTTTTATTTTATGAAATTATCTTTGGAAAAATATTTTGACAGCCGCACCATGTCTGTGCATCTGCGGGAAGGAGTAGTGCCGGTGGCCAAGAAGGGAAAACCAGGAGAATGGCAGTTTGAAGAGCTGAGCCAAGAGAAGTTGACCACCGAAGAAATCGAAGAGCTGTCTGGAGAGATTACTGAAGAAGCCAAATCTCGAAAGGACAGTTTTATCGAGGCCGAAACTGCCGGAACAATTATCATCCAGCTCGGTCCTTATCGCATTGTCATTACTGAACCGCCATTTTCTGATGGCTGGGAGATTACTGCAGTAAAAGCAGTGAAACAATTAAATTTTGAAGAATATGAGTTGACAGAGAAACTGCGGCAAAGGTTGACTCAGGAAGGAGCAGGGATTCTTATCGCCGGCAGACCGGGAGAAGGAAAGTCTACTTTTGCTAGAGCCCTAGCTGAGTTTTATGCAGCATCAGAAAAAATTGTCAAAACTGTAGAAAGTCCGAGAGATATGCTTTTGTCTGATAAGATTACCCAGTATTCTGTTTCTTTAGGCACTCCGGAGCAGATACGCAATGTTCTGCTTTTGACCAGACCGGATAATTCTATTTTTGATGAAATGAGAAACACTTCTGATTTTTTGTTGTATGCTGATCTGCGATTAGCTGGAATCGGAATGGTGGGGGTAGTACATGCCACTGACCCGATTGATGCCATTCAGAGATTTATCGGCAGGTTGGAATTAGGAGTAATTCCTCATGTGATTGATACAGTAGTGTTCATCAAGCACGGCCGGGTAGGAACGGTATTAGCTTTGGAATTGACTGTGAAAGTGCCTTCGGGAATGCAGGAGGCGGATCTGGCTCGGCCGATCGTGACGGTAAGCGATTTTGAGACAGGCAAACTGGAATATGAGATATATTCATATGGGGAGCAAACTGTGGTTGTACCAGTAGATACACGAAAAGAAAAAAGCAAAGCTTCCTGGCGGCTGGCAGAAGAGCAGGTAAAACTAAAATTTAAAAAATACTGCCAAGACTGCGAGGTAGAGATGGTCTCTGAAGATAAAGCAAAAATTTCTGTTCCGGAAAATGAGATTGCCCGGCTGATTGGATCCGGAGGAAAAAATATCGAAAAGATTGAGCGAGAAATCGGAGTAAGCATTGACCTGGAAGAGATGAAACAGACTGAAGGGGTTTCCTTTGAAGGAGAGGTAGCTAATCATAATCTGGTGATATATCTGCATAAAAAGATGGCCAACAAGGAATTGGGGGTATATGCAGGTGATGATTTTCTGATGACTGTTTTTAGCGGAAAAAAGGCGATGGTACGAATAGGTTTGGAAGGAGCTTTAGGAAAGAATGCCCAGAGGGCTTGGGAAGCAGGAGAACTGAGATTGGAAGCAGTGAAGAGATAAATATTAAAAGAATTCTATTTTAACATTAAAAAGCAAAGAGCGCGAGGATTTAGTGAACACCCGCAGAGGCAACAATGATGAAGGAAAGTAACTGATGAGCGCTTGCAAATATTTTGGTAGTACTAATTAATAGTTACATAATAGAAAGATTTATAAATCTGTTTTGTTTTGACGAATAAAATGGTTTCCCAACGAGAAAAAAAGCAGGCGGTGCAGTTTATCTGCAATTTGCTGGAGAATTCTGACTGTTATCAAGTACTTTCTAAAACCGAGCAGAGTATTGATGTGCAAGAAACGCCGGAAGTACGAGCTGAGCCCCACAGGATTGAAGTAATCGTTCCTAATTTTTTAGAAAATGTTCTGCAGTATTCCCTCGGGTATGCATCTAATGCTTCTCAAGAGGTTTATACCGCTCCGATTTTTTATAAAGACGGAAAAACCGCTTTTGTACGAATGGTAGATCGAAATAGCTCATGGCGGACAGACAAAAGCCTGAAACAATATACTCTCCAGCAGATCAATCAGATGCTGCACCTGAGAGGAATGGAAAAAGAAGTGCTGCACGGTTTTAAAGATAGTCTGAGTTATTATCAGCCGCCTAGCGAAAGATTAGATGAAGCAGTGGTGGACTTTTCTTTGGAAGCGGTGCTTTTTGATTACAGCCATATCCCGTTGTGCGATGAGCGGAGAGATTTTATTTTGAGAGATTGTTTTTTGCAGTCTAATGGTTCTCGAAAAGTTCCCGTGAAATATTCCGAAGATTACCGTTTGCCAGAAAAAATCAGCCAAGCTACAGAAGCGGCTGGTTTCATTTATGATGACCAGGCTCTTTTGGCGAAATTGGCTCCGGCGGATAAAGCCACTCATCTGGCTGCAGGAGAACTGGATGAAGACGAACCGGAACTTACAGAAGAAGAATTAATGGCTAAGAACTATTATCCTGAACTTCTGCCGGCAGAGGCCGTAAAAGCGTTGAGAGGAGAAGAGTTTTAGATTTTTATTTCACTAAAATATCAAAGCAGATTCTGAAGACTCTTGGTTTGTATTCTCCGCACTTGACGGCCGAAATATTTTTCACGGCCCGTTTTTCTTTCTTAATTAATTCTTTCAATTCTTTCTTTCTTTTTTCCAGCTCGTCTTCCCGCCAAAATTCGTATAAATGGATGATGCCTGGCTGTTTTAGATGTTTTAAGGCCAAATCCAAGAAATTAACACTATCTTTTGGCAGAGGCATAAGAATGCGGTGGAAAGTGTCTTTGGTTTGAGAGAGGACTTTGCGTACATCTCCTTGATAAATTTCTATCTTTTCTGAAAAAAAGTTGTTGAGGTGAAGATTCTCTTTCTGGCATCTAATCGCTTCGGGATTAATCTCAATGGAAACAATTTTTTCTACTTTTGGCTGCTGCTTTGCGATATTAAAAACATACGGCCCGCAGCCGGAAAACATCACCAGAACTTTTTCTTTCGGTTTAACCTGCTGAGCCACCCTGGAACGTTCTTGAGAAGTGCGGGGGGAAAAATAAACTTTTTCCACATCTAGCTTTAATTTGATGCCGTTTTCTGTGTGGATAGTCTCTTTGCGTTTTTCTCCGGCCAAAAGAGCAATCTTTCTGGTGCGGTAGACTCCAGAATGGATATCCGCTTTTTTAGCTACTACTTTGATATTATGATACAGATGAAGTAAAGAAGAAGCAATCAATCTTTCTTTTTTTTCTAATGCTTTTGGCATTTCAATGATAAGAATATCTCCAATGACATCAAAAGAAGAAGGAAGAAGAGCTCTTTCTTGGGGAGTAAGTTCTTTTTCCAGCAAACCAGACAGAGTTTGGGGGACAATAGTTTTCAAACTTTTTTCTGTAATCTCGCCTTTGAGGAAGGGGGGCAGTTTGAAAATCCTGGCGAGAGGAAAGTAAAGATGCTCTTTTTCTCTTAACAGAAGATGTTCCTTATCGTATAAGTTATTTTTTAGAAGATACTGTTTAGCCTTTTCTGCTTCTCTTAATGGAACTTTCAAAGTTTTCATATTTATTCCGGCAGAGGATCAGTATGACCTGTGGCGTAAAAACGGATAGTGTATTCCAGTAAAGGAAGATATTTTTCTTCTCGAGGCAGGGAAAAACCAGTTTTTTTATGAAAGATTTTATTGACTTTAGTTTTCACGATTTTTTCATTCTCTCCTAAGTCTACAGAAACCACTTTAGTGCTTTCATGGTTTTCTCGGCCGTCTTCTCGGTATAAACCAAAAGAGAGCGTGGTATATTCAACTTTTTCTTCTAAATCTAAACAAGGTTTGGCGCGAGGAGGACTTTTGATATCTCCGGCTACAGAGAAAAAAAAAGCTAAGCCGTCTTCTCGTCTCTTGTGATTGGTGTAATATTCTCGCTGGAAAGAAGCGCAATTGGGACGATTGCCGCGATACTGGTCTTGAAACGTATCTTTAATTTCAGAGTGGGGGGATAAAGAACATTTTCCGACTTTGTAGTCCCTCATAAAAGAAAGGACATTTTCAGTAAACTGTTCTATCCAAAGTATGTCAATTGTCATTAAAACCACTTGTTTAATCCCGACTGCTTTTTTTCTTCCTGTTTCTCTAAGAGGTCCTTTATCTTCTTTTCGGTTCTTTCGACAGAGAAGTTATGTTTTTCTATTAATAACTGTTTAAGTTCTTTTTCATTAACCGGATGCCAGTTCAATTTGTAGTCATCGGTAACAGGCATCTCTTTGAAGAGTTTGATCAGTTCCCGCCAGTCTGTCTGGCAGTGTTTTTCCCATTCTACTTTTTTGAAAAGAATCTCCGGCTCTTTAATTTCTTTGACTAATTTTAAGGCAGTCTTGGGGCCGATTTTGTGAACTCCTCCGTAATTGTAGTCGGTACCAACCAACAAAGCGAGAAGGATGAGTTGATCCTGATTGATATCAAGATTTTCTAAATTCTCTTTCAGTTCAATCATCTCCGGTTCTACACTGATGAACTGCATCTTGCCAGGAACTTTCTTTTTTCCCTCTACCGAAAGATTTCTTATGGTGCGAGGGCAGCCAAAAACCATATTATCATAATCTTGAGAAACGCAGGCAAAAGCCTGATGTTTTTTTACTAAGTAAGCGGCTTGGGCTTCTCCTTCAGAGGGAGCCTGGACAACTGGCAGACCTAAGGCATGTAATAAAGTTTTGCTTTCTTCAATCATTTCGGGAGTAAGATAAGAAGTTCGAGCAGCATATTTATGCATCTCGTCGGTTTCTCCGGCTTTTTTTGCGTCTTCGTATAATCTTAAAGCTTCTTCTTTTAGTTCCCGTCTTCTGGCAGTCTCTTCTTTTTTTAAAGCAGGCGGTTTGCCGTCAAAGACAAAAGCAAGTTTTAATCCTTGTTCCATCAGTTTGGTGGTGCGATTGAAAAGGCCGATGAGATGGGAGGTGGTGCGGCCTTGAGCATCAGTAAAAACACTGCCGTCAGGAGAACGGATAGTAGTAATAAATTGGTAAAGAGTGTTGTGAGCATCGACTGCTAAAGTTTTGCCTTTGAGTTCTTCCAACTTAATCGGTTTACGGATAAGCAGTTCTTTGAGATTGACGCCCATTTTAAGGAAAAAAGATAAGATAGTTTATATGTTTTTCACCGAGATATTGTTGAACTCCGGGCTTTTCAGCAGCTCTTCGGCTTTTTTGCTTAAGTCTCCGCTATGCAGGAAAAGCAAAGGCAGCTTTTTCATCTGGGCTTCTAATATGGCCGCAGATAAATCTTTCTCATCGCAGCGTTTCTTGTTCTTGGCTTTGCAATAATATTTTACTTCTCCTACTGGGGTAGGCAGGGAAAGAGTGAAATTTATCTCCGCATTTTTGCGGAGAATTTGCTGCTCTAACGCTTTGATTTTGTTTTCGTCAAAGAAATTTAATAGAAGAGCGAGGAAATCGCCTTCTGTTTTTTTGTGAATTTTCTTTTTTTCTATTGCTGGAGTTTCTTTCTGCAAAGTTTTTTGTTCCTCTTCGTTTTTTATTCTTTTTTCTATCTTATGTTTCTCTTCAGTTTTTTCTTCGCTCTTTGAGTGTTCTTCTGTTCTTAACTTTTCTTCTTTGGAAGGCTCTGTTTTAACTTCAATTTTTGGTTCGAGAGGAATAATCTTTGGCTCTTCTTTGATTAGCGGTTTTATTTCCGGCAACAGTTCTTTTACTGGCGCAGGCGGCTCGGAAATACCCATCTCTTTTTTAAGCAGTTTTTCTGTTTCTTCTGGCGGAAGAGTATGCCAGCGGAAAAAATATTCTTTCTGGCCGTTGACTTCTACTTCCATGGGTTTGGCAAAATCCGGCAGGTTGCGTAAAGAGACTCTTGTTAGTAGATCTGAACCGCGGTCTCGGAGAACTCCTTTTTCTTTAAGCATTTCAGCAGTACGGCGGTCTTTTTCATTAAGACAGTTAAGGTAATTGTAAAGCATGGCTTCCTGGCCAGGGATATAATACAGAGGGGTGCTGTCTAGCTTCATATGAGAAACTACCAATTTTCCCTGCGAAACAAGATCTGAAAGATGAGCAGAAGAAAAAAGCAGATCAGAGCCGATGGCCTGAGCAATCTGGCGGGGAATAGAAGGGCCTTTAAGGCGAATAAGATTGATGATTTTATCTTGGTCGGCCATAGCTTAAGCAGAGAGAAGTAAGTTTATATAGTTTTCTTGTGTCCGGTGCTATAAAACAAAAAAGTAATTTTATTTTTTGATGGGGGGATTAAATGTATTTTGGAGTGGGATTCAATGATTCTTTTATTTCGCGTTCAGTATAAAACATTGGTCCAAGGGGATGAGCGGCATAGCATCCTGGAAAGAGCCCCTGTTTTTCTAAAGCTGCTTGAAAACGATCGTAAGCAGAGCGGCTAAAAACGCGGGGATTGATATAAAACGATTCGAAGGTTAAAGTTGAGTAATCGGGACGTCTTAAATATCCTATGTCCTGTCTAATCCGGAGCGAAGAAGCAGTATCGTCATCTTTTCTCTCTCGTGCTACTCCAAAAGTTGATTCATTTTCTAACGGATTTGGTTTCCATTCTTTCAGAATTACTCCCTGAATTCCTATCTCTTCGCAAGCTCGAATAACTCGGTCTGCTAATTCTTCAAATCTCAGTTTCTTTGATGAAATGTTTTTCTTAGATAAATAAAGCACTATTTTAAATCGTCTGCTGGCCGGACAGGGTCAGAACGTTTTTTTCCTGCTTGGCCGAGATGCTTTTTAAGTCGTTGATGACCAGGTCTCCGCCAGTAGTGTAAAAAGAAACATTGACTAAGTCTTTTAATCTTACTTTTTCTACACCTTTGAATTCTAAAACTTTGATGGGCACTCTGTCTTCGATGTTGGGATTATTCTGATTAAATAAAGCGAGAAGGATATTCCATTGGTTAGTTTCTTTCTTGCCCTTACGGCTGAGGATAACGCTTTTAGTTTTGAATTCAGTTTTGTTTTCCATGGTTCCTCTTTCTGAAGATACTTGTTTAATGGTATATAAAGTTGATGAAGTTTCTTTCTGGTTTATACTAGTATATATAATCTGTTTAATTTATATGCTTTGCTTATATGTTATATAGTTAACGAATAAACCCTTCTGTCTGAAAAACACTGAGTAATTTCTGTTTGTGGGCAAAGTAAGAGATTAGATAAAAGAGAATGAATAAGAAGACTACTGCTCTGCGGCTGGCCTCGAAAGAGCCGAGAGTGAAACCCATGATGAATCCGAAGGAGAGAAGCAGCGTAGGCATGAGAAACCTTTTTTCAATGAATTTCTGAACGTAAAAGTATCGGCCGGCGAGGAAGCCAGTCAAACTGGCAAGGATATAAATCATCCAGTTTTTTTCTAAAGAGATGGCCAAAGCCAGGCCAATCAAGGCGATGGTGCCCATACCGGTTTCCAGCCAGTATTCATTAATCTTGTTGAATCGGCCAGTCAATGGATCAATAAACGTAATGCGCAGTTCTTTTAATTCTTTGGTAATATCGGAGAGTTTCACTTTTCCACCTTTTGGAAATAAACCAGCCAGGCAAGAAAGCCGGCAATAGCTGCGAATAAAAGTGCGGGAAAAAGACTAAGACTGAGAAGAAGGAAACCAGTGACAATGATTAGCATTGCAGAGAAAATGTAAAATCCTCGTGAGCCAAAGAAAGCGGAGAAACCGTCTAAAGTCGGCAAGGGAAGAAGTGTGCAGATAGCTAAGGTGAGGTTAAGAACGAAACCTTTTTGAAAGAAATAGTTTTCCGGCGAGATGGTTAAACCCCATTGGAAAAGAGCAGCTAAAAGAAGATTTATTGCTGGACCGACAAGGGCGACCAGTGCCATCTCTTTGTAGTTTAAGCCGTAGCGGAATTCTCCTAAACGATAGCGGATATGGTGGGCAAGGAACAATCCTCCCGGAAGAATGATTGCGAGATTGCCGCCGGAAACAAATGCAAGAATTAAACTGGCGGTTAATCCTAGCCAGCTAATCTTGAATTCGGATTTATAGCCCCATTTCAAAGCAATCAGCTTGTGGGCAGTTTCATGGAAGAAAAAAGCAAGAAGGGCAATCAAGAATACTTCGAAGAGATGGAAGAAGCCGGTGCTAAGAGCAAACGGTTCACCCCAATCTTTAAAAGAGAAAATAACGGCGGCAAAAATAATGCAGACCAGCAAACTAGTAAGCTCTTCTCTGCCAAAGCGGTAATCCTTTTTTATTCTGGCCAGTAATTCATTCATCTTGAGAGGAGAAATCTTTTGGGGTTTTTAAAGTGTTTGGTGAGTAATTTTAATCCTCGCTCAGAAAGACTATTCTTAAGGATGGAAATCTTTTTAATAACCAACCATTTCGTTTAATGATTCACAAATAAATCCTTATGGTAAAAACAATTAAAGAAGTAATCGAAGGATTAACTGGAATAGTCATTCGAGAAGGAGATAGATTTAATCTCGAAGAGGAAGTGAAAGGAATTCCCTCTTTGCATCCGAGATTCCAAGATTATCTTCAGTCTAAATGCAGTACTCTTCCTCAAGAGGATGTGAAACGCCTGATTTCTATTATCAATGAAGGTTATCTGGTAGTCAAAGCTTTGATTAAAGATGCTGATTCTGACCATACCTGTGTGAGGTATCCCGATGCCGATGAGGATGTTGGTTTTCTTGATGAAGATAGCAGAGCGTATGCTGGATATCGGCTGGTTCTTTGGGGAGATATGTTCGCGGCTCAGCATCTTGGAGGAATACCTGATTTTAGATTAATACGAGAGAAAAACATCAGGCCGCCAGTAATTCGTTATCTAAAGCCAGAAAGATAAATCATTTGCAAGATTTTCCCTGAGCTTTTATGGAAGGTGTATTAAAAAATAAATCATCTTTTTCTTCTAAAATCTTATAAATAATCCCTCAAAAAGAAAGTTATGCTTTATCACCGCACTGGATTCCCGGAAGAAGACGAAATTGTCTTTTGTAAAGTGACCAAGATAGTGAACAACGCGGTTTTCGTTGAGATTCAGGAATACAGCCGCCAGGGAATGGTCTCTATTACGGAAGTAGCTCCGGGAAGGATCAGAAATCTTCGGGATTATGTAGAAGAGGGGCGGATGATTGTCTGCAAGGTTCTTCAAGTTGATACTGAGCGCGGTTATATTGATTTAAGCCTGCGTAGAGTGACCAGTATGGAAAAGCAGGAGAAGCTTAATGACCTGAAGCAAGAGACACGAGCGGAAAAAGTGATTGAAAGCCTGGCCGAACAGCTGAAAAAACCAGTGAAGGAGATTTACGATTTAATTGCCGGCAAAGTGCTGAAACAGTATATCTATCTTTATCAGTTCTTTAAAGAATTGGCTGCAGGTACTCTTAGTTTAGACAAATATCAATTTGAAGAAAGTTTTAAGGTAAAATTAAAAGCAGTGGCCGAAGAGAAATTCCAGCCATCTGAGGTAACTTTGAAAGGAACTTTGACTTTGGAGACGTATGCCTCTGACGGCATCGAATTGATTAAAGAAGCTTTGATCAAAGGGAAAAAATCCAGCAGAAAAACAGAGATTCGTTATCTGGGCGGAGGCAAGTACAGTTTGTCTACTAATGCATTTGATTTTAAATCAGCAGAAAAAATCATCACCCGGGTAGTAGAAATGATTGAAGAAGAGCTTAAATCAAAAAAAGTAACGGTTTCTTTCGAAAGAACGCAATGAAACACATCTTAAAGTGTCCGCAATGCAAGGAATATACTCTCAAGGATAAATGCAAGACTTGCGGCAGTGTGACTATACGGCCTCAGCCCCCTAAGTGGGATCCGGAAGACAAGTACGGAAAGTACCGCAGGGAGGAGAAGAAGCGGTTAGGCGTGATTTGATGTGGTTGATATAGGCACATATTGTGATATGGTGGAAATCAGTAGGGATGTTTTTTGTTTAAATAAAGATTCTAGTTTCCTTATCGACAATAAGATAGTCAATCCTTTAAACAATGATTTATGCACCCAATCAGTTTTTGATAGCGCCTCGGGTCTTTATTCTTTGTTTAATTCTAGAGTTAGATTAGAAACAGACTTTTTTATGCGAGATAGTGGAATTCTTCCTTCATTTACTCTTTCTGACGTTTTTTGCGCTTCTATTTGTAATGCTGAAAAGCATGGGAATAAGTTTGATTCAAAAAAGAAAACTACTGTTTCTTATTCGCTGAAAAAAACAACAAAAGCCGGGTTATTGGAACTTTGCGTGCGTGATGAAGGGGAAGGTTTTGATTATAATCATCTATTGCAAGCAGAAGAGGAAGCAAGAGGAACCAAGCGAAGTTATAATGAGTTTCGGGATAATGCGCCGGAATATTCGGTGGGATATGGTCTTTTTGGAATCCTTCGGCATTGCGAAAGAGTAATCTGGAATGAAGCCGGAAATGAGATTACAATGTTTAAAATTTTAATGAGAAGATGAGGCTATTTTGCATTAAAAACTAAAGCCATCTTTTTAATATTACCTGGGTAAACTATATTAATAAAAGCTATTTCTACCGAAAAGAATATAAATAAACTGCGGGGCTATGGGGTAGCTTGGTCTAGCCTCTGAGGTTTGGGACCTTAGGACCCCGGTTCAAATCCGGGTAGCCCCAAGTATTAATAAAGCACCATCGTGCTGAATCCGTTAACAGATAACGGATTTGAACATAATCAAAAACTGCGGTTTTTGGAACCCCTCGTTGGCAAGCCAACTTCAGGGAATCCGGGTAGCCCCAAGTATTAATATTGAGTTATTATCTAAAAATAAAAATGACAAACATCACCAGCCGATATGGCAGCCGATACGGCCGAAAATTGAAGAATATTGCGGCCAATATCGAAAAGGTATATCGCGGAGTAAAGCAAAAGTGCCCTTACTGTAATAAGCAGGGTGTAAAAAGATTAAGCATGGGCGTCTGGCACTGCCGCAAATGCAATAAAAAATTTACCGGAAAAGCATATTCTGTTTAAAATGGCAATCTACTACAAATGTTTCAATTGCGAAAAGCGCGTAGATCAAGAGTATCTTAAAGGAAAAATCCGCTGCCCTTATTGCAGCAGCAAGATATTATACAAAGACCGTAAAGTGACCACCAAGATAAAAGCACGCTGAGTTTTACATACCTGCTTAAAAAATCATTAGACTAAAAATGAAAAAGAATTCTGAAAAAGTAGCTCAATTGCAAGTGATGCAGCAGAATCTGCAAAACCTGATGGGACAAAAACAGCAGTTCCAACAGCAGACGGAAGAAAATGATTCGGCATTAACCGAGTTAAGCAAATCTTCTAAAGCCTATAAGATTGTAGGCAATCTGATGGTAGCGGGAAAGAAAGAAGATTTGGAAAAAGAACTGAAAGAGAAAAAAGAGATGTGGGAGCTGCGCCTGAAAAGCATTGATAAGCAGGAAGAGCTTTTGAAAAAAAGAATGGCTGAACTGCAGAAAGAAGCGATGGCCGAGATGAGTGGAGTAAAAGATGAGTGAATTAGATGAAGTTTTTCAATTTTTTGAAGGTTTGAAAGAAGACGGTATGGTCAACCGTAGGGTAAAAGAGAAAATTGACGGAGTAACTTCTATTTTAAAACAAGATACCGAGCTGGGAGTGGAGAAGGCCATAGGAGAACTGAGCGCGATGAATTCTTCGGATATTTCTTCTTATGAACGAACTCAGTTATGGAGTGCGATTTCTTTGCTGGAAGGATGTACAAGGAAGTAATTATACGAAATTTATTTAGATATATTGTGTTGTATTTCCTTAATCTTTTGAAATTTTCTTCGCCCTTTTTCAGGAAGCCGCAATAATTCTTCGATAGTTCTTTGTTTTTGATCTCGGTCTATCCAATTTGCCAGATTTTGATTGTCGCCAAATCTTAAATGATGAGGATGATGTTCCAGTAACGGACGAATTAATTCGCGAGAATGAGTAACAATTACCATCCCCTTAGTCAAGGGAGGCATATTTGTTACAAACCTAGCAAAATACTCGCCTAACGCATAGTGATAGCTTTCTGCCAACCCTAAATTTGGCTCATCAAAGATAACGTAATGCTCTTGTCCTCTTTTTTGACAAGTCTCTAAGCCTTTGATGACACTACTGATTGAACAATCTCCAGTAGAAAAGGCGCTTTCATCCTTGTAAACACAACTTCTTGCCCAGTGTTTTTCGGTTCTTAGCGACATTCCTAAGCGTAGACATTCGTTTTTTATTTTTTCATTACAATATTCATCAAATAGTTTTACAAAGAAGCTCTTACCTTCAGCATTGTCGCCGGTAATAATCAATAATCTAGAATACTTAATCTCATTAGGTTCATAATTGCACCGAATTAAGTTTCTTCGAGAATCTTTGTTAAAGTAATCCTGTTGCAAAATAAAATTTATTATTCCATAAACCGATTTTACCGCCATTATTTATTTAGGAACATAAAAACTTATAAACATTTATATGCTGAAAAACAATGCAAGATTAAAAAATTATAGCCAATTACTTCATGAAAGAGTCATAATCATGCATCTTTAAATTGTTATTTTTTTCTTAGCAAGGAATAAGGGATAAACATCAAGTCTCTATCGGATGTGCTCAAGAAGAGGCCGTCCAATGTATATCGCTGGATATGGCCGGAGATATTGTCAAAAGAGAATTCTTTGTTGAGGCGGAACTGGCGTTTATCAATAAATAGGCCGTGGTAAGAATTGACTAGCAAATCCCTTGTGCCGAAAAGGAAAGAGAGAACGAGAAGCAGCAGGACCAAGCCGCTTACTCCAAGCAAGACATAGACAGTGATGCCTAAGCGATTGAGGAAAACGATTACTGTGATGATATAAACAAGATAAGAGATGATAGCACTGAGCCATTCCTCCGGCGGCCGGTTAAAGCCTACTTTTTGGGTGGCCCAAGAAAGATTAATCTCTTTGAGAAGGAAATGAGTGACTCTTTTAGCAATGGTGCCGAGGATAAATCCTCCCAAAAGGATAGAGATTAAGACAGCGGCCTGATTAAGGAGACTGCCGGCTTTTTCAGCTAAAGGTGAAAAGGAAACGGCCATAATCCAGAGAATATCTTTCTATTTTTAAAACTAATGTATTGCTGAGTTGTAAAGTTAACGTCACTTTTTCTTCTAAAAATCTAAAGTTTTTTGGCTAAATAATTCCCGCCAGCAAAAAGGGTGTTCCATGCTATTTCCATCGCACTATAAAATGGTCGCAACCACTTTTGTGTCTTAGGTTGACTAAATTTCTTAATTGCCACATAATCGACTGCAAGATAAGGAATAATGGCAATTCCAATAATACTAGCTCCTAATAAATTATCTTCTAAAGTAATAGGAGCCTGATTTTTAATTGTTAAATAATTCCAATAAGCCATATTAACTGGGAAATACATGACTGTTAATAAAGAGGTATTGAACAAAGTATGAGTTGTTTCATTGCTCTTTAATGCCTTCCATGATTCACTAATCTTGTTTGTTGCTTTAGTTGACCACGCAATCATTTTTGGAGCTAAGTAACTGTAGGCTATTGCTGCAGTAGCTGTAAATGCCACATCTCTCGGCGTTACATCCGGATTATCAGTAAATTGTTTAGCTATTGCGTCTCCTCCGACAGTTCCAACTGTAGATGATAGATAATTAGTGACAGGTGGATGTGCAGAGTGCATTCTTTCATAGCCACGCAAAACAGAATCTGCCCCGTATTCAAGACCTTTCCAAGTAGTTTGGGAAATTCTTTTTCCAACTTGCTTTAATTTGTCTTCTAGTCCCATTTTATTCAAAAATTTTTATAATAAAGATTATATTTTTTTGTCTATATTTTCATCTGTGATAAATATTTTTTATGAGCGACTAATGCTATCTTTCTCATTTCTTTAATCTCTGAAGTGGGATCATGATAATGGTAATCTGACTTAATTTTTCCTTCTTTCAAACCAGAAATACCATGTAGAGATTCATCACGGAAACCTTTCCAACCTTCAAATCTTCCAACCGATAACCAATCAATAACTACCGTATTGCCCCCATACTCCGCTTTCAAACTCTCGATTGATAATTCTCCCAATCTTGTTTCCGTCGTATGGAACCTATCTAATTTAAATTCTGGTGCATTGCGTACAATCTCTCCTAAATCTTTAAAACTTGTTACTTCTTGTTCCATTATATTTACCTCCCGTTATATTTAATTTTTGAGCTGTAACTAAATTACTGATTCTTACACGGTGTCCTAAAAATCAGCCAAAGTAGAAGTGCTCGATCAAGCCACGCACTTTAGTGCGTGGTAGGGCGCTTCTGGCTGATTTTTATGACTTTTTGATTTTTTCATAATAAATTAATTATTTGCTATAATGATAAACCTTCCTATTAAATTTTTTAACATAATGACAAAATTTATATAGTATAAGATATTATGTAACAAAACTCGCCTACTCGGAGCTATCCCCGACCTAAAGGTCGGGGCTTTACGCTCCTCGCATATCGGCGAGTTTTGGAACACGACATTGTGCGCTAAAGCGCGGGGCTTTAAACCCAGCAATGTCTTTGTAAAACTATGGATATAGACAAACTAGACTCAAAGATTTTGGCTGTTCTAGATGAAGATGCAAGGTTGCCAGAAGCTGCCATTGGTAAAACGGTTGGAACAAGCAAACAAGTAGTAAGATACAGATTAAATAGATTTAAGGAAAGAGAAATAATCGATAATTATTATACTATGTTAGATGTAGGAAAGCTAGGGTTTGATTCTTACTATATATTTGTTCAATTAACTGGACTAAATTCGGAAGAAGAAAATAAGATTTATCAAAAAATACTAAAACTTCCTCAGATTGCGTGGTTAGTTACAGGTGTTGGAAGATGGGATGCGGTACTTTTGTTTTGTGCTAAAACTATAGCCGATTTTAATAGGCAATTAGAAGATTTGAAAAGACTTCTAGGATCACATCTTCACGAGTACACTTTTACAACACTTATTCAAGCAGAGCATATCAGCTATAAGTTTCTAAGACCCTCTGCCAGCGAATCATTAAAAACAACACCCAAAGGTAAAATTTATTCCCTTGATAAAACTGATAAAAAAATTCTTCAAATAATAAACCAAAATGGGAGGATGGCCATAACTGAACTTTCAGAACAAACAAAATTACCCGTACATACAGTTCATCATAGAATAAAAAAATTAAAAAAAGAAAAACTGATTCAAGGATTTAGACCAAAAGTAAATATTCACAAATTAGGAATGCAGTGGCATCTTCTTTTAATAAAATTCAATTCTGTTTCTGAAGAAAGAATTAAAGTTTTTATAGAATATTGTAAAAGACATGAACACGTTTATTACGTTACTAATACAGTTGGAATATATAATGTAATGTTAGATATTCATGTGAAAGACACAGAAGAATTTAGAAAATTTCTCTTTGATATTAAAAATTCTTATGAAGATGTAATTCTTCTTTATGAATCTATGTTAGTATTTGAGGAATTAGCTCTAACTTATGTTCCGCCAGTTATTCTTAATGATTAAATTTTTTATTTGGCACTTAGTTTAATCAAATCCAATCATCTATTTTCTTCTAATTGTAAGCTAACTCCTGCTCTTTCAGATGGAACTTCATCAGTTGTTGAATGATTTTCTATAAAATTATGCTGAATGACTATCGCAGTCATTAAGATTGGAGCAGACCATAAAGTCTTTAGCCCCCTAAAATCTATAACTCTGTCTTTAATTTTCATAAATACAGTTTCAATTCTGTAATTATGAATTTTTGTCTTTTGATAGTTTTGTATCTTGTGTTCAACTGTTAATCCACCTAGCTTGTTAGAGTAAAAGAGTTTTCTAAATGCTCTTGGATAGAAAACTCCTGCGTCGGTTTGAATGTATTTTGGTTTTCCTTTGGTAATAGACTTCTTCAAAAATTCTTGGGCTTCAATAGGATTAGCAGATAAACTATAATGAAAACCTGTGATTAACCTTGTATCCCAGTCAAGACAGCACCAAAATCTATCTAATCTTCCTTCTCTGTTTATCATTGTTTCATCAGCATAAAAACTATTGCCAAGATTATAACCTTGTTTTTCTATAAACTTGTGGACTTTCAAAGTGTATCTTCTCACCAAATCCAAAATAGAAACATGACTTATTTTATGGCTAAGATGTCTTTTTAATTGATTTCTCATTTTTCTAGATGAAAGATTAGAAACATATATATCAATTGACATCGTGATAATTTCTGGTTTATTTCTCATTCTGTAAAATCCGTCATCATTAGTGAAATATCTATGACAATCTTTACAGAAATATTTTTGAATTTTCCCTCGGTGTTCTGTCTTTCTAAAACCTTTCCTTAGAAAATCCTTGCCTGAGCAATGTTTACACTTAATCATACACCTATTCAGGTACATGAATTATATAAACCTTTCGGTACATGAAAGACTTATACTTCTTCAAGTATGATCTTTCCTTTTTCGGCTCTCGCTTTTAGCTCTTTACCAAGCAACTTTGAATCTTTAACAACATCCTTTGGTAATGTGGTTATGTACCTTGTATATTCAGTATTTCCAACTTTTTTATCTAAGACCTCTCTTATTTTCATAATTTAATTCAGGAACATGAAGTATATAAATTTGTCTGTACCTGAAAGAAAAATACACCAATTTATGTGACTTTAACTTAACAGCTCATGTATTGCATAAGTTTATAAAAATCACCTGCATTTCTGAAGCAGGATGGTTGATTATGAAGACAGAATTAAAGAACTAGAGAAAGAGCTGTCTACGACTAAGTATAACAAAGCTACTCAGGGTCATATTGGTTTAGTAAAAGCAAAATTAGCTCTTATTAAAGAAAAGCAAGTGGCCAGAAGCAAAGTAGGAAAATCGGATTACGGATATTCAGTAAAAAAATCTGGTGATGCTACTGTGCTTTTGTTAGGTTTTCCTTCTACTGGTAAATCTACTATTCTGAATAGACTTACCGGAGCGAAATCAGAAGTAGCAGCATACGAATTTACCACTCGTAAAGTTATTCCAGGGGTGATGGAATACAAACAAGCGAAGATTCAGATTTTAGATGTTCCGGGAATTGTGGCCGGAGCAGCTTCAGGACGAGGAAGAGGAAAAGAAGTTTTAGCAGTTATCAGAAATGCGGATTTGGTGCTGATGGTGGTAGATCTGATGCATCCGGAGCATTATTCTTCAATCCTAAAAGAAGTATTCGATTCAGGGATTAGAATGAACAAGGCTCGGCCGGAAGTTCATATCAAGAAAACTGCTCGAGGAGGAATCCGCATTGGTAAGACGGTTAATCTGGAAGTAAGTGATGATACCTTGGCGCAGATACTGCGGGAGTTTAGAATCAATAATGCGGATGTGCTGATCAGAAGCGTAATCGGAGTAGATGATTTTATTGACTGCATCGAGGGGCATAAAAAGTATCTTCCGGCGATTACTTGTATAAACAAGATGGATTTGGTAAGTGCTGAACAAGCAGCCAAAGTGAAAAAAGAGTTGAATGCAGACATAACTGTTTCTGCTGAGAAAGGAATCAATATCGATCTGCTGAAAGAGATGATCTTTGAAAAGCTGAATTTTATGCGCATTTATCTGAAAGAGCCGCGGAAAGAAGCAGATATGAATGAACCGATGATCATCACCTGCGGCTCGACTATCGAAGACGCCTGCAACAAGCTGCATCGGGACATGGCGGGAAGATTCAAATTTGCCAGAGTTTGGGGAAAATCTACCAAGTTCCCGGGCCAAAAACTGATGCTCAACCATAAGCTGGCAGACGGAGATATTTTGGAATTGCATTTGAAGTAAATTCTTAGAACAAAATCATCAATAAAACACTGATTCCCAAAATAATCCCTAAAATGGCCGCAAACTGAGCAGCGAACTTCTTTGCTCCGAAAATATAGCCATAGACTCCCTTGATGGCCGTGTTGGTGATAAATGCAGTCATGATGGCTGCGGCCGCTACGGTAGAGGCAATCTCTCCGCTTTTGGATAAGCCGCTGATGGTTAAGGTGATAGCATCAATGTCTACAAAGCCGGAGAACAAGGCGGTTAAGTAAAGGCCTTTTGATTGCAAATAGAGATTGCCTAGTTTGGACGCAGCAGTGATGGCTAAGTAAAGCACGCCAAACTTTAATGCGGGAGCCAGAGTGAATGGAGAAGATAAATCCACCTGTGTTTTGGCAGGCTGCTTTTCTCTTTTATGATAAAGGAAAAGAGAAAACAAAGCAGCAGTAACTGCCACGGAAAGAATAGGCAGCCAAAGTTCGTTCAACAGAAACGGAGCAATCAAAAAAATCCAAAGCAAGACTCTTAATGACATCACTCCGATAGCTGCAAGGATGCCAATGATTAACGGACAATAATCATTTGTTTGCTTGCTTTTCTCAGAGAAAGAAGTAGTGACTGCGGTGCTGGAAACTAAACCGCCCACCAATCCGGTAAGAGCTAATCCCCGGTTGCCTAACCATCGATATAAAACATAACCGGTAAAGGAAACAGCAGAGACCAAAACTACAGTCAGCCAGATTTTATATGGATTGAAGATACCTAGCGGGCCGTAAGCCTGATTAGGTAAAAGAGGCAGAACTACTAATGTGACTACGGCAAATTTCAAAGCGCTTTGCAGTTCTTCTGGAGAAAGACTTTTGGCAAAACGATGGAGAAATGATTTTAAGGTAAGAAGCATGACCATGAGCACAGCCACAATCAAAGCAAAAACTATATACTGATAATAAACTAACACTCCCAAAAGAAAAGTGAGGAACGCAGCCATCTCGGTGGTTAAACCAAGCTGGTTCTTTGAAGCAGTAACATAATAGGAGATGCCTATAAGGATAATGATACAAAGAAAAGCTAGAAGAAGAAACCACAAGGAAACTAATTCTCCCAGCAAGGCGGAAAGGAAACCGAAAGCAGCAAAAAAGGGAAAAGTGCGGATGCCGGCCAAAGAATCTCCTTTGCCGGTCGAGCGTTCTCTTTCTAGGCCGATGAACAGGCCTAGAGCCATAGCAACGGCCAGATTTAAGAGTAAGGTTAAGTCGAGCATAGTACTTCTTTTGAAAGGAGGAAGAAATCAGTCTTTTTAAATTATTCCTAAAAATCTTTATAAATAACTGGCCGAATTGAAGTAAAATACCCATTAAGACTACCTTTGCGTAGGAGGGAAGATGGAAAAACAAGAAATATTCAAAGCTTTAGCGGAACTGAAGAAACCAGAGAATAAAAAGAATTTCTCACAGACTTACGATTTGATTATCATCCTTCAAGGATTAGATGTTAATACCACCCCGTTAGATTTCTTTGTCAATCTGCCCCATATGAAGAAGCAAGTGAAAATCGGAGCTTTTGTCGGCCAGGAATTAGCCGAACAGGCAGCTAAATTCTGTGATGTAGTAATCAAAGAGAATGAATTTGACCAGTATAAAGATAATAAGAAAGCAGTAAAACAATTGGCCGCGAAGACTGACTTTTTCATCGGCCAAGCTAATCTCATGCCCAAGATTGCCGGAGCAGTAGGTAGAATCTTAGGTTCTCGAGGAAAAATGCCTAATCCAAAAATGGGTGGTATTGTTCCCCCTAATGCTAACTTAGAAATTTTAGTTAAAAAATTTAAGACTATGGTGCGTTTAAATGCAAAAAAAAATCTGGCGTTACAATGTGCAGTGGGCTCAGAAAACCAGCCTGACGAGGAAGTGGCGGAAAATCTGTTGGCGGTGTATAATACTGTCATGAAAGCCCTGCCTCAAGAAAAGAATAATATCAAGAATGTGATGCTTAAATTAACCATGTCTAAACCAGTAAAGGTCGCTTAAGATGGTCAACCCTAAAAAGATCAAATCCGTGGACCGAATTGCCAAGGAGCTGGCGAACTATCCTGTTGTGGGGGTAGTCAACATGGAGAATCTGCCTGCCATGCAGCTGCAGAAGATGAAGCGTTCCTTGTGGGGTAAGGCAGAATTAACCATGGCCAGAAAGAAACTGTTGGCCAGAGCTTTGGAAAAGACCAAGAATCAAACTCTAATAAGCTTGACTGAGAGATTCCGAGGAATGCCTGCATTAATTCTTACTAAGGAGAATCCGTTCAAATTGCAAGCTTTGCTTCAAAAGAGCAAAAGTGCAGCTTCGGCTAAACCGGGACAGACTGCTCCCCAAGATATCTGGATAAAAGCAGGACCGACAGGATTTACACCAGGCCCAATTATCAGTGAATTATCTGGAGCAGGCTTGAAGACCGGGGTAGAAGCAGGAAAGATTGTGATCAAAGAAGACAAATTGCTGGTTCAGGAAGGACAGGCAATTAATCAGAAGCAATCAGACTTATTAAAAAAGATGGATATCAAGCCCATGGAAATCGGTTTGAATCTGGTGGCAGTATGGGAAAATGGTTTTATCTTTGAAGCTAAGCATTTAGCTGTTGATGAAAAAGCCGTTTCTGCTCAATTCACTCAAGCTCACAGCGAGGCCTTTAACCTGGCTGTTGAGATGGCTTATCTTAGCAAAGAGACTGTAGATACCTTGTTGGCTAAGGCTTTCCGAGAAGCTAAAGCCGTGGCTTTGGAAGGAAATGTCCTGGCCGATGCAGTGTTAGGAGAAGTCTTGGCTAAAGCTGAAGCTCAAGCCGCTGCTTTGAAAGAAAAAACAGAGTAAGATTAATATAAAATTCAAAAAATTAAATAAAAAAATAATATAGGAGGTTATGAAAATGGAATACGTTTATGCCGCCATGTTGCTTCATAAAGCAGGTAAAGAGATTACTGAACATTCAGTAAAGAAGGTTTTGGAAGCAGCAGGCGCAAAGGTGGACGAAGCCAGAGTGAAAGCTTTAGTAGCTGCTTTGGAAGGAGTGAACATAGAAGAAGCTATCAAGAAAGCAGCAATTGCTCCAGTAGCAGCCGCAGCTTCTCATGCAGCTCCTGCAGAAAAGAAAGAAGAGAAAAAGAAAGAGGAAGAGAAGAAATCTGAAGAGGCGGCGGCCGCAGGTTTAGGCGCTCTGTTCGGATAAATCTCTTTTTTATTTTTTTTATTTTTTTAAACTCTCTTATGTTTTAATATGTCGGGAATATATCCTCAGTTTGTAACCGGAACGCATGCATGGGATAGGGCAACATCAAAGAGCATATTTCCGAGCATGCTCAAAAACCACGTTCCGTGTATGATCAGATATAAAGACGATAGCTTATCATGCCACCCATCCTAGATGCGTGGTTTTTGACATGGAAGACGAAAAAGAAATCTATCAGGAATTCCAGCGGAAGAAAAGAGAGGTCAATGTACTACGTTCTCAATTGAACAGGACTAGCGAGAAGAAAAAAGAGATTTTTGACAAGAAGCGGGAATTCTTTGATAAGCTTAACTCTTTAATCGGCCAGATCCGTTCTTTGCGCAAGGAACGAGATGAGATGACGGTAGAAGTTAAAAAACTGAAAGAAGAGAAAGCTAAACTGCAGGAAGAGCTGAAAAACAAAGAAGCCAAGAAAGAAGAGATGCAGAAAAAGCGGAAAGAGATAATGCAGGAATTCCATCTACGATATGGGCCAGAAGAAATAAAATCCCAGATGGAGCGTCTGGAAAGTAAGATTGAAACAGAAGCCATCCCCTTTGAGAAAGAGAAAGAATTGATGAAGAAAATCAATGAGCTGAAGAAAAGATATGTTCAAGCTTCTAAGTTAACTGAAGAGATTAAAGGATACAAAGATTTGACACACGATATCGGAGAGTTACGAACGAAAGTTCAAGAAACTTTTCTTCATGTGCAAGCTAAAGCTTCCCAAGGCCAGCAGAGGCATGAGAAGATGATGGCTTTGATTAAAGAACTGGATGCGATGAAAACGCAGGGGCAGTTCACTCCAGAGATTGAAGCGGCTAACAAAGAAATGGATGAATTGAGGAAAAAGCTGGAAGAAGAGTTGGGAGAGCTGCAAGAGATTAGCAAAGAGGCCGGAGTGCAGGAAGAGATAAGCAGGCAGAACAAATCACGGAAGATGGACGAGATGGCTGAAAAGGTAGAAGAGAAGCTGCGGACGAAGAAGAAGCTGACGACTGAAGATTTGCTGATGTATCAAGCTGGGAGACGGTAGTTTTTTTTAGAAAGGATTTTTTACGGAGTAATCGTCTTTTGATCGGAATATACAATTGTTACTAATAAGAAGTAAACTGGCGAAAGATTTATAAATACCTCTCTTTAGAAACTAAGTATGGGCGACCTTATTGATTTTGAAGATCATAAAAAGATAGAATTTGAAGCGATTAGATCCGGCTTAAGCTATTCTAATTACCGTAGAAAATTAAGACTATATAATATTCCTGTGGATACGGCTATTAAAAATATCAGTAAAGGTATTTCTATCGAAGAATACCTACATCAAAGAGCAATAGAGGAAGCTCGAGATATACGAAGAACAAAAATCGGTTTTGCTAGTGTGATTACTGCTACTGTTGCCAGTTTACTTTATTCAATTGTAAATCCCACACCCAGCAGATATGAAACCACTCGTCAAGAACATAATGTAGCAGTAGCAGAACATAATCTTCCTTTAGTCAAAGAACTTTCAGGACGATTAAAAGAAGTAGAATGGTCTACTTTTGGAACAGAATTCTCTCCAAATTTGGGTTACGATAAATATCATTTTCCATAATTTATAAATTCTTTTAATCTGATTCGAGTATTCTTATTGGCTAGAGGTATTATTAATTTCTAAATTATTCTAAGTTTACAAATTCACTTTTAACTTGTTTTAATGAGGTGACCGAAGTAGTTTTCTTAAAACCAAATCTCTTAACCCATCCTTTAACAGTTAAATAATATTCATCACTATCTTTAGTTCTCAATTTTACTAACAGTTCGTAATCTCCGGTACAAATGTCTATACTTTCTACTTTAGAATTTCTTGCAAGCTCTTTTGCTACTTTTTCCGGATCAGCATAGTTTTCTTGAGCGAGATTAATGAAAACATAAGTGCAATAACCCTCATTTATCTTCTTGTAATCAAAAACGGCTTTGTAAGCTTTTATTGCTCCTTCTTTTTCTAATTTCTTGATATTGTAATGTATGGTAGTGGAAGGTTCCTTCAGTTTTTTTGCGATGACTGAAATCTGGGGCGTACAGTTTCCTTCTTTGAATAGTTCTATAAGTTTGGGCTGGATGTCTTTCATTTTGGTATAAACTGTATAATATTCAACTATTTATATATTTTTTGCTTAATTTTCGTATAATCTCCAGTTAAGTATATCAAGATAAGGATTTATTTGGAGTAGATGGCAAATTTAAAATTAATATCAGAATGTTTGGAAGAGAAGCGTGGGGCAGCTGAAGCTATAGAAAAAATGAAGCCTGCAAATCAAATATTAAAGATTATGAAAATGCAAAATTGTAGACAAATAGTTTTCAGTAGAGATCCAAAAACAAAGATGTTTGCTATTCTTGTAGTAGACAGCATTCCTGAAAAAAGAGACAAATGTGGAAAATTAAAAACCGAAACTTCTTCTTCAGGAGGCACAAGATTAGCTCATACAGATGCAGATGCAGCTTTAAAAGATGCTTTACAGCTAGCAAGAGCGATGACGTTGAAAGCAAAAGTTTTAGGAATAAATGAAGGCGGAGCAAAAGCAGTAGTCCTTAAAAATCAAGATAAGTCAAAGAGATTTTTACATTCTGTTGGAGATTTTATACAAATGCAGAAAGGATCATTTAGAACCGCCATAGATATGGGATTTACATTGAAAGATGCAAAGGTCATTTTTTCAAAAACTGATTTTATCGATTCTCTTTCCCACAATGCAGGAGGATTGGGAAGTACTGGAGAGAATACCGCCGAAGGCATGATTAATGGTTTTCAGGTGATCAGTAATGAAATTTTAAAGAAACCTTTGAAAGACTGTTTTGTTAGCATTCAAGGTTTAGGAAGCGTGGGAATGGCGTTAGCAAGAAGATTGATTAAGCATAAATGCAGAGTCCTAGCAACAGATGCTGATATCAAGAGATGTACACAAGCTAAAAAAATAGGGGTAAAGATTGTTAAACCGACCAAAATCTTTTCTCAAAAAGTAGATATCTTTGCTCCCTGTGCCTTTGGTGGAATATTAAATACTCAGAATATCTCTAAATTAAAATGTAAAGTTGTAGCAGGAGGAGCGAATAATCAATTAGAAGACGAGATGAATGGAGAAAAAATGTTATTTGATAAGGGGATTACCTTTATTCCGGATTTTGTAATAAATTGTTCGGGCTTTCTTCAGGCTTTAATCGAACGGGACGGTGGCGATGTAAAAGAAGCAAGAGAAAAATCAAAAATTGTTGGTCGTAAGGTTAAACAAATAATCGATTTTTCCAGAAAAAATAATTGCACTTTATGTGAATCATCGATTAGACTATTTGGTGAAGAAAATGACACATTAAATACTAAAAAATGCGAAAGCAGGAGGAACTAAAAAATGTCAATGTACAAAACATCGGAAGAGGGACTAAGAAAAATAGACCAGGATACATTCAGACGTATGTCTCTCAAAGAATTAGAATCCTGGGCTAGAAGCAATCCTTGCAATGAAAACTTATTGTTTGTTGTTGAGGAAACTAACCAGAGGCTGAAAAAAATGTATTCCTCTTCTTTAGAGGAAAAAGCAGAATCAGCTGACGAGAATTTAAAGTAAAAGACTGAAGACGAACGTCTTTAGCTTTTATTTAAAAGAGGTGTTTTATTAATCCTGCTGCGATGAAACGTAAAAACCTCTTTCATCAATGTACGTTAACCGTTTAACTTAAACTCTTCTAATTGAGTGTAAATCGGCCCGGTCTTTCTTAATTCGCTTTGAAAGAGGACAACCGTGTTTATAGTCATCTGGCCGAAGAAGTCCTTCCCGTGCTTCTTGATAATTTCGTTAATCTGTTCTCGGCCGTTTTCTTCAAGATGCTTGACTCTGGCCAGGGTAAGATGAGCCAGGGATTCCCTACTTTCTTGGTGGTACGGAAGAGAAAGATTGAAGAGCTGGGCGATTTCAGTTAATTCCTGGCTTACTCCGGCCCAGATGACTGCAGGACGATTTGAGTTGGGGAAAGCATCTAAGCCAGAGACTTTTATTTCGAAGGGTTTGATAGTTTTGGTTAAAGAAAGGATTCTCTTCCTTATTTTTTCCTGCTCGTTTTCGTTCACCCAGCCGATAAATTTTAAGGTGAAGTGAAGATTTTCCGGGGGAACGATGCTTAGGAGGCCGGCTACGGCAGAAAGAGCGGTGCTGATAGACTGTACATTCTTTTTGATATCTTCAGATAATGGCACGGCGATAAAAAGACGGATCTTGGATTTCGTTTCCTCCATCAGACAAAAAATTTTCTTCTCTTTTAAATTTCTTGCGGAGTTTTTTCAAAGCTTTTGCTTCTACTTGACGAATACGCTCTCTGGTTACACCCAAGCAATCTCCTATAAACTCCAAAGTCTGCTCTTCGGGATAACCTATACCCTTATGACGCAGAAGTATCTCTGCTTCTCGCGAAGAAAGGCACTGCTTGATTTTTTTTAACATATCTTTGAAAACAGTATTCTTTTCAGCTAAATCTTCTGCTACTGCTTCTTCTCGGAATAAATAGCTGCCACGGGTAAGATCTCCATCCTCGCCTATCGGAGCATCGGCCTCTAAATAATTTTTTACTAGCATAGCAATCTTATCAACGCTTTTTATCGAAAGATTCATCCTTTCGGCAATCTCTTCCCGTAACGGAGGGCGGCTCAATTCTCTGACTAGATGCTCGGAAGTTTTCCAGTAACCATAAATAATCTCCTGCATATGGGTGGGAATCCGTACCAGCGGTCCTTTTTCCATAATCGCTCGGCCGAGCGACTGTCTAATCCACCATGAAGCGTAGGTACTGAATTTATAGCCCCGAGTTTCATCGAACTTTTCCATGGCTCGCATCAAGCCAAGATTTCCTTCCTGAATAAGATCGGCCAAGTCCAAGCCTCGACCGCAGTATCTTTTTGCCCAGTCGATTACCAAGCGCAGATTGGCCAAGGTAAATTTGTGATGGGCAGTTTCGTAAGATTTAAGTCTAGTTTCTAATCTTTCAAACTGTTTTTTCCTTTTTTTCTGCGCTGGTTCTTGTTTTGATGGAGCAGCATAATCTGCTAAAATGCGATAGTAATAACTGTTTTTGAAGTGAATCTCTTCCACTAATCCGGCCAGTAAGGCGTATCTTTTTGGAGGAGAAGAACCGTTTCTTTTCTGGTAAGTACTATTTATTTCATTAGATATCTGGCTGAGCAGTTTTTGAGCCTCTTGGGGATGGTCGATAGGTAAACTAAAGTAAAATTCTTCCGGCTCTTGAACAAGGCGCTGTAGCTCTTTCCTTAATTCTTTTCCGGCAAAACGGCAGAGGTCTTCCAAGAAAAGCTGTTTTTTTTGTTTTATCTGCTGAAAACTGGAGAATTCTTCCTCCCGGCTGAGCAGTGGATCTTTAGGGAGATCTCTAAAGTAATAAGAAATACATGGTGAGGAGTCTTCTTCAGCGTAAACCATTATAGCAAAAGACCTACCTTTTTTATAATCCTTTATGTTTTTTTTTGAATAAAATAAATAAAAAAAGAACTTTAAATATTTTTAGAAGTTTTCGCTATCTTCGTACTTCTCTTCCTCGGCTTCAGGCTGAGGCTGAACCGAAGACGTTTCTTCAGATGCTTCTGCAGCCGGACCTTCAGATTTGCCGGCAACTTCAGCGAAACCGACATTACGGAAAACCTTGGTAACCCGGATTTTCACAGTTTCTCCCTTTTTGGCACCAGCAATAAAAAGGACGAATCCTTTAATCTTGGCAATACCATCTCCCTTGCCACCAACGCCTTCGATAGTGACATCATACTCTTCTCCCACTTTCACGGGAGCAAAACTTTTTTCTTGATACTCGTCTTGATACATTTGTGTTTCACCTTTCTACATTAATTTCTTTAAATCTATACTCTCGGTATAAACTATTGGGAATAAAAACAAGAATATTTAAAAACTTTCTTGAAATATTGGGGAGAATGAAGGAAGAAGTGATTAAACTGCTGAATTCTGCAGGAGTGGAACGGCAGATGGCAGAGTCTTTGCTGGAGATTCCTCCGGATTCTGCAATGGGGGATTTTGCTTTTCCCTGCTTTAAATTGGCGGGAGTGCTGCGAAAAAGTCCGGCTCAGATTGCCAAAGAACTAGAAGGAAAATTGAAGCTTTCTAAAGGAATTGAGAAAGTTGTGGCGGTGGGGCCGTATCTAAACTTTTTTGTCAATAAAGGGAAACGGGTAGCTGAAGTTTTGGAAAGAATTTCGAAGGAGAAGGAAAAATTTGGTTCGGGAGTAAGAGGAAAGGGCAAAACGATTACAATCGATTTCTCTCAGCCGAATATCATGAAACCATTTAATATAGCTCATTTACGTTCAACGATGATCGGAAACGCGCTTTCTCGAATATTAAATTATGATAGCTATAAAGTTATACGAATAAATCATTTAGGAGACTGGGGAACACAGTTTGGAAAAATGATGTATGCTTATGAAGCGTGGGGAAACAAAACCGAGCTTTTAAAAGACCCGATGCATTATATGACTAATCTTTACGTGAGGTTTCATAAAGAAGCGGAAATGGATCCTTCTTTAGAAGACAGAGGAAGAGAATGGTTTGCAAAATTAGAGCAGGGAGATAAGACCGCTCGGGCATATTGGGAGCTGTTTAGTAAACTTTCTTTAAAGTATTACAACAAAACATATACTAGGCTTGGCATCACGTTTGATTCTTGGGCAGGAGAAGCATTTTACGAGCCGATGCTGAAAGATACAATCGCATTTTTGCAAAAAAAAAGGATAGTAAAAAAGAGCGAGGGGGCTTTGATAGTCGATTTAGAGCAGTATGGGATAACCCCCTGCATTATTCAAAAATCAGATGGTTCTACCATTTATGCCACAAGAGACCTTGCTGCTGCGATGTATCGAGCAAAAACATATAATTTTTATAAAAATCTCTATGTGGTGGATGTTCGTCAATCTCTGCATTTCCAGCAGGTATTCAAGACATTGGACTTAGCGGGTTTTCCTTGGGCAAAGGATTGCATACATCTTCCTTTTGGCACTATGAAATTTGAAGAAGGAGTGATGTCCACACGAAAAGGCATAATCATTTTCTTGGAAGATGTGTTGGATAAGGTAGTGGATATGGTAAAAGAAATTATCAAAGAAAAAAATCCTAAACTAAAAAATAAAGATAAGATTGCAGAACAGATAGGGCTAGGAGCAGTAGTCTTTTGGGATCTAAGTAATGATAGAGTTAATGATATAATTTTTGATTGGAAGAGGGTGCTTGATTTTGAAGGAGATACTGCTCCTTATGTGCAGTATACTCATGCCCGAGCTTGCGCCATTCTTAGGAAAGCTAAAGCAGGGAAAGCGGATTACAGTCTATTAAAAGAAGCAGAAGAGATAGCTTTAGTGAAAGCCTTGGGAAGATTGCCAGACGTGGTGCAGAAATCTGCGGAAGAGTATAAGCCGCATCATATTGCCAAGTATTTACTGGACGTCTGTCATCTCTTCAACGAGTTCTATCATAAACATCAAGTATTGGTGGAAGACGAGGAATTGAAGATGGCCAGATTGAGTTTGGTTTTAGCTACGAAACAAGTGCTGGCCAATGGGCTTTATCTTTTAGGGATCAAGGCTCCGGAAGAGATGTAAAGTTGCGCTAAACATAGGCATGCCTGTTAAAATCGTCGACCATACGAAGTATCGGTCGACCGACGAAAGCGAAGCTTGAGGAGAGTTATGACGCAGGGGCACACCGTCGTCCAATCCAGAAAGCGAAGCGATACATAAAGGACACTCGTCAAGGGGCACACTCACAAAAAAGTAGTTAGAATAGGGGGCTTAGTGGTATTTGTTTTTATATTCTGGATATTGTTCAAATAATTCTTTCTGTAACTGTTCATTCAAGTTTTTGGAATTTTTTAATATCTTTTTTACCTTTATTGAAAACCAAAAAGAGGCAAATATCATTATTCCACCCAAAATAATGACTACACATATTGTGTACAAACTAATTCCATTAATAGCGATTAAAATTGCCATGACAGAAAGCAATAAAGCGATTAATGATATAGCAAAAGAAAGCATAAAGGTTGCTGTGTTAGAAAGAAAATCTCTATTTGATTGGTCAAATTGTATCCAGAATAATTTATCTTGTTTAGTTCGCTTCATTTTAAATTATCTTCAATAATCTTCTTTTCTTTATCAGTTATCCCATATAATTTGTAGATTTCTTCGTCGATTTCAGCATCTAATTTTTTTATTTCTTTCTCAAGACGGGCTTTTTCATCAGTAGATTTGTTTTTTAGTTTACTTAACGACTGATTTAGAGATATGATATTTTTAACAAATTCTACAATTTTTGTCTGTTGTTGTTCAGAACCTATTACAATAGGCAATATTCTGAGTTGTGGTGCCTGAAATTGAAAATATCCCCCACTCATTTTTAGACCCGAGAATATTTCCGAATAAATGAAGGAAAGCATTTTAGAATTGATAATTCCTGCAAGATATTCTAGTTTAATCCCGTTTTTAGGAGTATGAATGCAGTTCGTATTTATTGAAGAATATTCTCCATTAACATCCACAAAACCTTCTATTCGTAATGCTAATTTAGCTATAATAATCTTGGACGAAGTGTATAATTCTCTTCTGTTTTCATTAACTTTAGCTAACTTTAATGTTGGTTTAAATAATCGTTCGCCTTTGTTCATAAATTTAGTGTATCCATAGGTGGTTGTGTATCTATCAATTGTGCCTGTGTTGATTATAGCAATATCGTTGCTTTCACTAATATACTTGCTAAACTCATCCGCTTCGGCGGCGGTGCTTGTTGCTTGAACCTCAGAAAATTCTTCTAAGGGACGTGATTTATCAAATACTTTTTCAATAATATCAAGATTATCCGATAATATTAATCCCCATATCTTATCTGGTAAAGTAGTTAAGTTTTTCGAGGAGACTTTGTATATTTTTTTATTCAAAACGTCTTCTGATAACATTCTTTCAGTGGTTATAGTATATTCTCTTGTAGGCTTTACTTTTTGAATCACTGTAATTATCGGGTAAACAGAAGGGTCATTAAAAACCCTGACTCTTGATAAATCAACCATTTTTATTAGTTTGTATTTTTCAGAAATTAACTCTCTTAAAGCTATTCCGTACGGAGAGGAGAGATATTTATTAGGTGTAATAAATGAAACATACCCTCCATCTTTGCATAGATTCATAGCTTGCTCAAAGAACAAAATATAAATATCATATGTTCCCCTTGCAGAAGCAAATTTATTTTTCCAAAACTGCTTAGTTTTCTCACCAACTGTTTTGGTAAGTTGTATTGCATTTATATAAGGCGGATTCCCAATCACTACATCAAAACCACCATTCTGCATTATATCTTTGAATTGTTCTTCCCATTTGAAAGCTCTTTCTCCTGCGATTGCAGAATCGTCAATTAATGAATTTCCTACTTTGATATTGTCTTGAAGTGTTGGAAGTCGATTTTTTTTTTCTGCGGCTTTTAATAATAAGTTTAATTGTGCTATTTCAGCAGCTTTTGGATCTAAGTCCACTCCAAAAATATTATCTTTTAGGATTTCGACTTTTCTGCCATAAGTAGCAGAAGCCCCAGTTAAATCAAGCTTTGTCTGGTCTACTTCGCCATTTTTCTTTTTATCAAGTGTAACAAGATAATCAAAAGCTTTCATCAAAAAAGAGCCAGAGCCACAAGCAGGGTCTAAGATTTTAATATTCTTTAAATCAAATTTCTTATCCTTTGCCAATTCGCCGATTGTATTTTTTACAATGTAATCCACTACATAAGTGGGAGTGTAATATATTCCCTGCTCTTTTCTATGTGCTTTTCCTTCTGCTAATTTGGCTCTTTTATCAGTTTTTTTGAGAATATGCCCTAAATATTGTTCGTAGATATTGCCTAAAACATCAGCGTCAATGGCAGAAAAGTCATAACGCACAGAATTATCGCTTGTAGCGAACAATCCGCTAATTATCTTTGATAAAACTTCATCATCTATATCCAAATCTTCGCATAAGTGAGGAGTAAATAGTTTGCTGTTGTAAATATCATCAATTTTTCTGAAGATAAGATTTAGTTTTTTGTAGATTCTTTTGTTTAAATCTTCTCTGATAACTGACTGTAACATTGGAGCTTCCAATTCTTTATCTTCAAGAGTTCTGATGAAGATTAGTCTGTCAATTATTCTTTGGACTGCTTCGTCTAATTCATCTCCAGAAATATTTTTTGAGGCATTATTTTTTAGAATATTTTTATTAAGCAAATCTCTAAATCTTGTTAAGTCGCCCAAAAGCTGTTTATCGACAGATGTTTTCTTTATCTTTTTGCCCCATTTTTCTGCTTCAATATCCAGAAGTTTTTTCTCAAAACTATCTCTTGACAAAAGCCAAAGAGTATCAAATTTTTCTAAGAATAATTGACAAGGTAAGGTTTGCCCGAATTGTGCCTGTAAAGGATTTGCGCTTTTCCATTCAGCATTAAATATTTTGATAGCTTCAAAATCTGTAAGAACTGCCCATGTACAACCTTTATGCCAAGAATAATTTACAGCTTGTTCAACAAATTTAATATTATCTAAATCTTCTTTTAGTGCTTTTGCTTCTAAGAAAAATTTAGGAATTCCATTAATCCTGAAAGAATAATCTACTCTGCCTTTAGAGATTTTTTCTTCTCTAACAACTTCATCATCATTTTCAGTATTTCTAACATCCCACCCTAATGCCTCAAAAAGTGGCTCGATAAATTCTGCTTTTGTATCTTCTTCTTTGTATCTTTTTATTGAGCCAGATTCGAGAATTCTATTATATTTATCAACGAGTTTTTTTACTTCTTCTTTCGCTTCTTCTTTAGTTAATTTTCTTAAGACCATCTGAGTATTAAAGAATAGATTTGATATATAAATGTTCTTCTCAAAGCCCCCGATTCCATTTAGTAAACCGTAAAGTACGTAGCACCATTCGTGAGTGTGCCCCCTTCCGTTTTTTATTATTTTAGTTTGTGTGTGCCCCGTAGTCATAATTGATTTTAACTACTGTTAAGCGCAATGTTTGTGCGTTTTATCTTTATGTCATTCATCTCTTTCGGCCGGCCAGCAATTTAAACCGTTTAAGTATATATCCGGCCCAGGCTATCTCGGCCGCAGAACTGGCCAAACTGTAGAAGACTACACTCCAATAGAAGCCGGGAGTGATAGTGAGCAGTTTCTGGCCGTTGGCAAAGTTGATAGCCAATAAGATGGAGAAGAGGATAATATGATACGCTGGCAAAACCAGTAATATCTTATCTTTGACTTTCCAGAGCCTGGCCAAGATCATCAAGCTGAAGGCAATGAACATCACGCTGGCATAGAAAGCAAAGTCGGCCCAGATTTGAGAAGCTTTACTCGTTAATAAGAGCAGGTTATCGGCCAAACCTAATAAGCCATAAAAAATAGCAACGATAAAATAAATCTTTAACAGCCTCTTTTCCTTCTCCATGGCCGGAAAAAATACCACTAAATTTATAAAGGTTTGGTATTTAACTATTGTATTCTAATGCTTAAAGAATATAAGCTTGGAAATACAAACAAAACATAAAAAGAGGTGCATTTATATGGCAGGATTACCGATGGAAGAAGTTATTTTAGCAGTGATTATCGGAACTTTGGCGGCCATTGTCTATTCTCTGCGAGTCTTAATTGTTTTAGAAAGACGAGTAGCTAGCATGGAAGAGAATATCGGCAAGATGACCAGAAAGATTTATGGGGAAGAGAAAATAATTGAACGCTCTATAAAAAGAAGATAAACTTCTTATTTTTCTTTCTTTAATTCTTTTTCTATCTCTTCAATTTTCTTTTTGATGGCAGGGAGATGCTCTTTGCCTGCTTCGAGAGAAACTATCTCTCCGCATTCTGGGCAGTGAAATTCAAAATCTGTAGCTTGATCAAAATCGAGGGTAACGCATTTTTGAGGGCAAAAGAAGAAGTGTTCTCTGCCTTCCCTGTCTAATCGGTCTTTTAATCTGGCTAGCTGTTCTTTTTTACTGCGGACATATTGATATTTTATCTGGTCTGTTAGAAGGCTCCAATAATAAATGTACCATCCTTTCTCTTTATCTTTCTTGCGGGTAAAGCCCACCAGGTTATGATTGCTTAGCTTATAGAGAAGATTGCGTACTCTTTTGACATCAAGCTTTAGAAGGGTAGCTAAACGGAATTCTGAGAGATTATCCTTCTTGCGCATGGCTCGGATGAGAGGCATGCCTTCTTCTCCTAAGACATCCAGAAAGACCTCATCTACCTTTTTAGGAGTAAGCCGGATCATGTGAAATCTTATACTGGTTTTTCCTCCTTTTAAACTTTTCGCTTTTATTTCCGTATAAAACCAAAAACCGCCCAAAACATTTATAAACGGAGGGGTGATTTTTATTTAGTTGCGAGGTGGAAAAACAATGGAAGAAAGTCGTCCTTTAGATGCTTTGAATGAAGCAAGAAATAAGTCAGTAATGGTGGATTTGAAGAATGGATTCCGCTATACCGGCAAATTGAAAGCTTTTGATATTCATATCAATACAGTTTTGGATAATGCCGAAGAGTACAAAGACGGAGAATTAAAGAGAAAAATTGGCACAGTCTTTATCCGAGGGGATATGATTACGATTATTTCTCCCCAATAAGGTGAAAATATGTCAAAAGGAACGCCCAGCCACGGAAAGAAATCTGGAAAGAAGACGCATATCCGCTGCCGTAGATGCGGCGGACATTCATTTCACGTTAAGAAGAAGAGATGTGCTTCCTGCGGTTATGGAGCTACTACCACCGTAAGAAAGTATAGCTGGCAGAATTGAAGAAGATAACTAATTCTTGTTTTGTGATTTTTTATGATTATTTAAATGAAATAATCAATCATTCTTTGTCTGATTAAAGTATTCTTCGCAGCCTTGGCGAATCTCGATGAAAGTAAGCTTCTGACAGATTTTGATGTCGTTGGCCGTCTTGGCTGCCCGGTAGATACAGTTGTCTTTGAGGATATCATTCTTTATCTCTAAGCACGGCTCGAATTTACCGCTCTTCTTAGCAATCTGGAAGAAGCAGCCGGTCTTTTCATCTTCAGAGTAAATCTCTTTGCAGATCTCTTTATTTTCAGTTTTCTTAGCGACTTCTAAAAGACAAGAATCTCGTTCATGAGCTAGAGAAAGTTTCCAGCAAAACTTATTATTATTGTCTTTTAAAGCAAAATAGCGGAAGCAATTTTCTGACCAGTAGCTATCTGTGATAGTATAGCATATTTCTGAATCCGCCTTTTTTTCTGCTACTGCTTCTTGGCAGGCACCTTTGCTTTTTAAGTCTTGAATCAGATCGCAGACTTTAATATCTTCTTTGAGCACTGCTAATTTACCAATGCATTCATTTTTAGTAGACTGATCTTTGATCTTACTGCATTGTTTTTTTTCTAAATAGCAGTCATCCACATGACTGGAAGAGTTAAGCAAGGTGCAGTCTTCTACTACCTCAGGATTTACAGTCTGGTTAGTAGATTGAGGATTGAATTTAACACAGGCGGCTAAAAGCAGGACGCCGAACAACAGACCGAACAGTAAGTACCTCGTTTTCATAATACTCCCCTTCCTTAAAGCTATAAAAGGATTTCGATAGTGCAGTTTTATAAAACTTATGAAAAACAATATAAAATAGACCATGAAACAAAAGTAAAGCTTGCGGACGTGCCGGAGTGGCCAAACGGAATGGGTTTAGGCCCCATTGGCTTAGTGCCTACGCAGGTTCGAATCCTGTCGTCCGCATATTATCCTTGTACCATGAATACGATTATTCAAACAAAAGTGCTAGTTAGATATAATGGGAAGTATCTCTTATTAAAAAAGAAAAAAGACATTCATCGAGAACATATTGGTGGTTGGGAAGTTCCTGGGGGAAAAGTCGAATTAGGAGAAACTCCATCTCAAGCTGGTCAGAGGGAAATTGAAGAAGAGACTGGTTTATCTGTACAAATTGTTTCGGAATTAAAACCATTGAAACTGGAGAAAGATAGCGTAAAGACATATACTCATGTTTATTTAGCCGAAGCAGAGGGAGAAAAGATTTCTCTTTCTTCAGAACATTCTAAGTACATCTGGATTTTTCCGCAAAAAGTCGATAGTTTAAAAGATGTTATTTACAAAGATTTACTCAAACAATATTTAGAAGAAGCAGAAAAAATTAAACAATAATACTGGCCTGCTTGGCAATGTCCGGCCATCGCTCTGCCGCTTCCTTAGCAATCGGCCCTTTGATCATAGTTCCTTTGGGGGTGCCGCTCTCGTTGTCTTTTAGGACAACTACCGCATTATCTTCAAAAGCAATTCTGGTGCCGTCTGCCCGGCGGTATTCTTTTCGCTGGCGGACAATCACTGCCGCCACTACAGTCTTTCTTAATTCAGGCTTACCGCGTTTTACTGCGGCTAAAACCAAATCTCCTATAGCAGCAGACTGGATTCGGCCTTTAACAGTTTTATGACGGTAAACTGAGAAAATTTTGACAGCTTTGGCTCCGCTGTTATCACAGGTATTGACTAATGCTTCTACTGGCAATCCTCGGGTTAATCGTGCTCGGACGGCTTTCATTTTTTACATTCAATTATTTTAACAATGACAAAATTTTTAGTCTTACTTAGGGGCCGGCATCTTAGAGCAAGAACTTCCTGCCCGACTTGAGCATCCAAGCAAGGAGGATTATGTACTCTCAAGCGGGAGCGCCTTTTTTCAAATCTCTCATACTTCTTGATAAAATAAGGTCGGAACCATTCGATGGTGGCGGTGTGATGAATATCTTTCTTGAAGATTACGCCAGTGTGGCTTTCTTTCTTGACATTCAAAGTACCATGAAAGGGACATTTCTTGTCCGTACAGGTCTTCTTAGGAGCAGAAGCCCCAAAGATTTTTTCTTGTTTTTTGACCATTTTATTTGATTCTTTCTTCCGGCCTTTTGTTTATTTCCTGGCCTTTAATTATAAGGTTTTCCTTTTTCAGGAGGAAAACGATAGTGTTTTTGAAGAGGATTTTTTCTTCTTTTCCCACTTCAAGTTTAAGCGTGCTTTTAGTCTCGTCAATGATGCGGCCTTCCCAACCTTTCTGATGCTGGTTTTTTGACTCAAGGAGCTTGATTTCCTTGCCGATCAGTTCTTTGCGGTACATCTCTACCTTTGCTTGACTTCGATGGTCTCTTCAGGAAAGCCCATCTCTTTGAGGACGTGTTTGATTTTGAGCTGATGGTTGCCCTGGAGTTCAAAGGTGCCGGTTTTAACTGTTCCTCCGCAGGCCAATTTGTTTTTCAGCTTTTTGAGGAGGTCGTCTAAATCCAATTCCTCAGAGCTGATGCCTCGGATGATGGTGTATTGCTTGCCGAATTTTCTTTTTTCGATAGTCACTTCAATCTTCTGTTTTTCTCGGGCAATACTCTCGCAGACACAAAGGTCTTTAGGCAAACCGCAATTAGCGCATACATCCATTTACTTCTTGGCAACCTCCTTTTCTTTTTGATTAAGGAATGTTAAAAAACGGGCTTTGGTTTTGCGTATCTGCTTGATTCTCCCTGGCTTAACCGGAGCACTACCCAAAGAACGTTGAAGATTCTCTTTCATCAGCTCTTTGTTTAGTTCACCTAGACGAGTGTGAAGCTCTTCTTTGGATAAACCGCGAATTTCTTTATTCTTCATTCTTTACCTCTTCGACTTTAGTTTCCGCAGGAGTTTCTTTAATTTTTGCTTCGTCATTTTCAGCACTCACTTCAGCAGTTTTCTTTTTAGGAGCTTTCTTTTTTTCTCCCCCGTCTTTCTTTTCAGTTTTCTTGCGAGGCTTTTTCTCCTTCTTCTCCTCTGTTTTAGCTTCTTCTTTAACTTCAGAAGTTTTTTCTTCAAGCTTTTCTTCGACTGGAGAAATTTTATCGGGCAGTTCGACATCAGGGGGCATGATGCTTACCTTGACCCCAACTGTACCTGTTTTAAGAGCAGCAGAACGATAAGCAGTTTTTACTCCTTCTAATGCCGGAGTACCGCATTTCTTTAGATAGCCAGCATAAAAGCGCCAGCTCTTGGCTCGTGCACCAGGAATCTTACCAGAGATAAATACTTCCACTCCTCGGCCGCCGTTGCGGATTACTTCTTCCATCACTTTGTGGCCGATGCCCTTGAAGCGATTGGTGCCGAATCTTTCTAAAGAAGAGGTAATCTTTTCAGCTACGACATTGGGATCCAGATATTCGTTGCGGATTTCATTGATTTCTATCTGGGGATTTTCCAATTTGAATTCTCTTTTTAATTCAGCAGTCAAATCTTTAATATTAGCTCCTCGGGAACCGACAACCATGCCGGGGCGATTAGTTTCGATGATGATTTTTTCTCCTAACGGAATCTTTTTGACTTTAATCTGGCCCAAGCTGATTTTGCCTAAGCGCTTGCCCAGATACTCCTTAATTTTGTATTCCCTAAGTTTTTGAGTGATAAAATTCTGTTCCATTTATTTGGCCTCAGTTTTTTCTTTTTTCTTTCCCTGTTCTTTGTGAGGGGATTTTTTCTTATATTCTTTTTTTATTTTAGGAGCGGATTCTTCAGCTTCTAAAAAAATATGAGTGCGTTTGAAAAGACCGCGATGGCGGCCGCCATGAGTAGGACGAGAAGCAAAAGAAGCTACAGCATGAGTAATCTTCAAGCGGGAAGTGTCTAAGCCTAGGTTTTGAGCATTGGCTTCTAAAGATTTTAGAACCACTAGAATTTCTCGAGCAGCATTGCGGGGGAAACGGCCAGGCCCGATGCCTTTTTTGTGGCCTAGGTCATGAACTGCTTTTTTGAAGGGGATGGGAATCTTTATAGCAACTGTTCCTTCTAAGAGGCGTTTTGCTTCCTGCAAATTTTTATAGCGAATAAATCCACATACTTCAAGGGCAAACTTGGTAGAGATAGGCAGGCTGCGGCCAGATGCTTTAACCAATTGAACAGTTTTTTTAGTAGTCTCTTTTGCCATGTGGATTTATTTCGCAGAGATAGCCTTGCTGGAGCGAGTAGCGCCAATACCAGCAGCGCTGTGTTTAACTGGTTTAGTAGGAATAGAAAACTCTCCCAAGCTATGGCCTAACATCTCAGGCACAACAGTAATAGGGAAATATTCTTTTCCGTTGTAAATCATGATGGTGCGATTAAGCATTTGAGGAAGGATGAGCATATCCCGACAGTGGGTTCTTAGCTTGTCTTTTTTGCTAAGGCGGTTAAGGAAAATTTTTTCTGCATCGGTAAAACCACGCTTAAGTTTTCTTCTTGCTCGACTGGGAAGAAATTTAGCAAACTCTTCCAGACTCATTACTTTAACCTCTTCAGGAGATTTGCCATACCATCGCGTTTCTTTTGCCATTTTAGTTTATCATGTACTAGGTTTTACTTTTTCTTTCTTCCAGTTCTACGAGCCGCAATCAAACCGACCTTTCGACCAGGCGGAGCGTTTTTCGGAGTAGTAGTAGGTCTGCCTTTGTGATGTGAAGATCGGCCACCAAAAGGATGGTCGACAGCGTTCATGGAAACTCCGCAGACGGTAGGATACCATTTGTTTCTAGCTTTGCAGGCATGGAATTTTTTACCCGCTTTTAAGAAAGGTTTATCAGTTCGTCCAGATCCGGCAATGTTGCCGATTAATGCCCGGCAATCCTGATGGAATATTTTTTCTTTGCCAGAAGGAAGCTTGATGCTTACTCCCTGCTCGCTTTTCATCAAAACTTTAGCAAAAGTACCGCCACTGCGGACGATTTTGCCGCCATCTCCTGGCACTAATTCTAGATTATAAACCGAAGTACCTTCAGGGATATCCTTTAAAGCAAGAAGAGAACCATTTTTTGGATCTTGAGTTGAACCGCAGGAAACAACATCTCCGACAGCTACTCCGTTAGGAGCAATGTTAAGCATTTCCTGGCCGTTCTCAAAAACTACTTTCATTAATGGGGCGCTGTGGCCTGGGCAGTCGATTAATTCAGCTACTTTGCCCTGAAGAACATTGTCGGAAAGAGAAAGGTGTTTAGCTTGGCCTTTGAAATGCATACCAAAGGACTTGAAGGCAAAGGAACCTCTTCCTCTTCGCTGTTGAATTAAGTTCTTTCCCATTTTACAAATTTGCCTCTCTTAAAAAATCACTATAAAGGTTATACTGCGAATCATAAGTATAAAGCTGTGTAGACCAATTTATAACCAGTGCATTTCCAAGTGAAAGAGTATAATTTCTTAAAGTTAGTGTAGGCATTTGAGATTCGTCTCTATAAACAATCATCATACCATTTCGTTTTTTATATACTCTTCCGTATTTAAAACTTTTTACATTTGGTTGAATGCCTCTTTCAAAAGAAAATGTAGTTTCAGGAACTTTAACCCCCACAATGTCTCCTTCCGCAAATTGTTCTAAGTTAGATTCTCTTTCAATTATTTTAATATATTTTTCAGTCATTTTATATTAATCCTAATTCCGCACTTAGATCCGAAGCAAGATGCGAGGATGCAAGCTGGATGTAGGCTTTTTTCTTTCCATCTAAGGAGTTTAAAAGGTTTACCTTCTTTACTTTGACTTTGAATAGTTCTTCCATGGCCTTTTTGACATCGCTTTTAGTAGCTTTTTTGTCTACTATAAAGACTAGTTTATTTTCTGCCTCAATCATACGCACGGTTCTTTCTGTGGAAACCGGATGTTTAAGGATATGATATGGATCGGTAATTTTTGGTTTCATCTTTTTATTGGAATAGGTTTTCTTTTTTAATCACTTCTACAGCTTTATCTGTGAAAAGGACTGCTCGTCCAGGCAAAGCTCCTGGAGCTAAGTCTTCGGTATTCAAATTTTTTACAGGAACGACATCGACACCTTCAATATTAACTGCGGATTTGAGCAAGGAGCAGGGCTGGGAAACGACTAGCAATAAACTTTTCTTTTTCTTGTATCTGCGGCCGCGGTTTTTTCCTTTACCAGCTCTCATTTTTCTCTTTTCTTTAGTCTTGGCTAATTCATTAGCAAAGCCCAATTTTTCTAATAAAGCCATTACTTCTTGAGTTTTTGTTAACTCTTCAGCTTTACCTTCGATTAAAAAGGGATAATCTTCAGGAACGAGATGACCTCTTTCTTTGACGATATTTTTTAGGAAGGCCGCGGCCAAGGCAGAGCGCAAAGCTTTTTGCCTTTCTTTATCATTGATCTTTCTAGCCCAAATCTTTTCTGCTTTGGGAGGATGAGATCGACGGCCGCCTACAGTGCCCGGAGCTAAAGCGCCCACCCAATGGAACTGACTACCTCTGCGGCTCATGGTTTTTCTGGGAACACGAGAAATAGCTTTGCCGTAAGCGCCTTTGAAGTCTTTACGTCGGCGGCTAAGTTTAGCAGAGTAATTTTTGCCTGCTTCAGGAGTAGCTCCATAAGGCTGCCGGCGGTTCTTCTGCATATTCTGCACAGCTCGGCCGATTAAATCCGGGCGGTACTCTTCAGAGAATTGTTTGGGCAACTCTGTTTCGCTCAAACGGACTTTTCCCAAGCTATAAACCGGAATTTTCATTTTTTGTGTTTATCTTTTTGTTAGTTTTATTTTATTGTTTGTTTTTTATTTGGCAAAGTATTTTATCGCCGGAGCTTCTTTTGGTATCTTATGATTAGGTCGAACAGCAAAGACAAGAGTCAAAACTCTCTTTCTGGGGCCAGGAACAGATCCTTTAAGGAAGATGCAGGGATTGCTGACCAATCCATAATGCATAAATCCGCTATCAGAATTAAGCTCTTCCGGCTTTTCTTTGACTGCTAATATCCATTTATTGAATTCTGTACGGAAATGGTAACCCATCTTGCCTGGCTGAGGAACGTAAGGAGAAACTTTATTGGGGTGCCAAGGACCAAGAGTACCAATACCTCTCTTAGTTTTTTCAGCTTTATGCTGGCGGATAGGGACTCCGTATCTTTTGACCGTGCCTTGATAGCCTTTACCTTTAGTAACTGAATGAACATCCACTAGATTGCCGGCTTCAAAAACTTCAGAAATTTTAATCTCTTTGCCTAGTCTTTCTTTGGCATAATGCAGTTTTTCCTCTTTGCTGCCGCCCAAAGCTAATTCTACTAACTGCGGTCTTTTACTGCCGGTAGAGGTTAGTTTTGGCTGAGTGTAAACCAATAAACGCAAATCATCGAATTCTTTAATGTTTTCTATAGATTTGGATTTTTTAGGGATAGAAATGAACCGATCCAATTCTTTATCGGCGTTTAAAGCAGAAACAGAAGAAATTTTTCTCCAGCCAGTCAATTCTTTTTTGTAAAAAGTAATTCCTGCCACTTTTAACGGAGGACATTCGATGACGGTGATTGGATAAGAGACTTTTTGGTCTTTAGTCAGAGCCTTGGGGCGGTTGTCCTGAACGATAATATGAGACATACACACCTTATATCCTAAAAAACCAAGGAGCTTCAGCTGTTTGCTCTCGGGCCAGGAATGGACCTTAGCGGCTTCTCGCTGGGCTCGGCGGTGCGGCCAGAACTGCATCGAACCGTGTCTTGGTGATCTTCGTCTTGCCATGAGTGCTTATTTTTTCTGTAGCAAACGCACAAAACTAGGCATACATTATCATGCGTTTGTTATATTCCGAAACTTCAGAACGATGTTCTGATAGTGCTCGGAAATGTTTCATTTCCGACAGAACGATATTTTGAAGATATTTCGTTCTTTCGCTATGTTTTAAACAGTGTTTTCTCTGGAATGGGGTTTATTTATAAAAGTTTTTGTTAATTAAGGGGGAAGGATAAGAAAAGCAAGAATTGAAAAGAGAAAAAATCATAAAAATCCGCCAGAAGCACCTACCATGCATTAAAATGCGTGGCTTGATTGGATGCTTCCACATAGCTGATTTTTAGGACACCAGAAAAGAACCGCGACTTAAAAGTTGAGGCTTTCTTTTCTGCGTGAAAGAAAAAAATGAAGGAAACTATTCTGAGTCGTCTCCGTCATCATTATTTTCTTCATCATTGTTATCATCTAAATCTGCGTCTTCGTCGAAACTATCCTCTCCATCCATCTTTAATAGCCAAGGATTTTTTATTTTCATTGTTGCATCCCCCCTAGTTTAAGTTATGAGCGGCCGTAAATATGGTCTAATTTATAAAATTTTTTATGGAAATATCATTTGGGGAACAAAAAGATTTATAAAAAAGGCAGAGAATGAAAGAAACTATGGGAAGAATCAAGACGACACCAATAAAACGAAAGGCGCGGGAAATGATGATTACCCACGGAGAAGAGTTCTCTGGGGATTTCAAAGGCAATAAAGATGTCCTGCATAAGCATTTTGTCATCAAGAGCAAGAAATTGCGTAATGTCCTGGGTGGATTGATTACCAAGCTGAAAAAGAGAGGAAAGTAAGTTTCTTTTATTATCTGTAATAAACTACACGGAGGTCGATAAGGATGGCAGACGACAACTCGATTTTTATCGGAGGCAAGCCTTTTATGAATTATATCACTGGGGTAGTGATGCAGTTCACCACCAGGGGAACCTCGGAAGTGGTAATCAAAGCCAGAGGAAAATTCATTTCCCGGGCAGTAGATGTGGCAGAAGTGGCTCGCAGAAGATTCTTGGAAGACCAGGTCTTTGTGAAGGAAATAAAAATTGGTTCCGAAGGTTTTAAGAACAATGAAGGCCGGGATGTGACTGTAAGTAATATTGAGATTACTCTCACCAAGAAGGCTTAAACAGGAGAAACCTTTTTAAAGGTATTTATTTTTCTTTGTTTTTAGAATCTAAGTAGTAAAAAATGGAGGTGAATAGAAGATGGCAAAAGGAGGAAATAAAATCGGCAGTTGGGCCTTTCTTGTCGGCGTAATATTGGCCGTAGTTTTTGGATTAGGCCTTGCTGGTGGAGCAACCCCGTGGATGGTAAGTTTAGTGTTCATCCTGGGTATTGTGGTAGGATTGCTTAATGTGACGGCAGGGGAAGTACATGCTTTCCTTACAGCTGGAGTAGTATTAGTAATCGTGGCTTCTTTAGGAAGCGCTTCAGTAGCGGCTGTAGGCGGTAGCGCAGGAACATATCTTACAGGATTGCTTAACGGCATCCAGTTGTTGTTCGTGCCTGCAACTATTGTAGTAGCTGTGAAGCACGTATTTACCTTAGCTAAAAACTAAGGTTTTTTATTTTTTTTATTTTTAACTTCTTTAATGTGGTCGATTCTTTTAGAAATGATTATCCCGTAATTATCGCTCTTGCACCTTTAGAAGATATTCTTGTCTTTGTTGTATCCTTTAACGGAGTCAGGTTGAAGTAATGAGTAATACTAATAGTAGTGCCTTTGCAGGTCATGCTATACGAGCTATCAGTCTGCGGCTGGTATCGGCATTCCCATCCGTTCTGCCGGAAAAGTTCTTTGATATCGGCCACTCCTTCTTTTGAATCCATCTGGTAAAAATTAGGATACACTATCCCCCCTCCGTTTTCTGTAATTTTTCCTTCGTCTATTGCTCGATTAACGATATCGGTCAATTCTTTTCTTATTCTTTGCAAATATCTCTCTCGTTCCTTCAAGGATTTAACTGCAGCTTTATCGTCTTTTTGTTTTAAATACTCTGCGGTTTGTGACGGAGTTTTCATAGGAACAGAGTATACCTCGAATATATTTAAGATTTGTTAACCTGCAGAACATACGTTTTGAGTGGGAAGAGATTTACCCAATATACCCGTTCTCTTTTGGCTGGGAGATTTTTACTTCCGGGCTTTTGGGCATGGTCTTGTCTTTTAACTCGATATCTAATTCTTTGAGGTTTTCTCCCAAGGCGTTAGTTAATCCCCTTGCAGTAGAGGGGGATAAAACAATCTTGGCGATTGGCCGTTGACTTAAGCGATCGACAAAGATGAGATAGACATGGCCTTCTTTTTCTACCTTGGTCTTGGCCACAGGAATAGCCTTAACTGCTCTGGCTACCATCACTTCATCAGCGAAGATGGGTTTGAGATTGCTTTCAGAAAGATGCTTTTGGACGGCTTGCATGAATTCGCTCATTTTGGTTCACCTTTGTCAATAAGATAAAATATCTCGGAAGGATACTTAAGGATTCGGTACTGGTATTTTAATCTTTCTAAAAGCCACTTGAGCCAGTTTCTTTCCGGAGCATTCATGGGCTTGCCAGAAAGAGTCTTGGTAGAAAAGCTGAGCAAGATGAACCGGCAGGGAAGCTTTTGGAGCAGTTCTTCAGTAATCTTATGTTTTTTGTATTTTTTCTGTTCTAAGAGATCAGTTACCTTTAGTATAATGCCCAGGTCGGCTTTTGGCAGAGAAGAGATTTTTTCTGTTTCTAACAAGTTAAAATAAGCGGCATGACCGTTGATGTTAATTACACTCTTTAATATACGGAAAAATTTCTGAAGGAAAGAGATTTCTTCTTGATTGATGTCATAAGCAAAATATTCTCCCTGCCAGTTTGATGGGATAAGGGAAACCGGATTAAGGCCGCATCCTAAGTCTAAGATGCGTTTGGGCTTGAGTTTTCGTATTTCTTGGTAGATAGAGGGATAGATATCAGTTCGTTCTTTAGTGGAAGTATTCTGCTGGAGGATGTTTTGGCAGAGTTTTTGAAATTCATCTTTTTTTAATCCCTTGAGCTGGCTGATGCCGGGAATCTTTTCTTTAGAAGAATAGACGACTAACTTTCTGAGACTGGCTCGTACTCCCTTAACGATAGCTTTGAGATCTTTATGCTTGGGATCAGGGATGGCTAATCTCTGGTTCCGCTTGAGGAACGATTCAATCTGAGACTGGACAAAAGCATCATCTAGCGAGGAGAACTCTTTTTTCTCTTTGATTTTTTGGATTAGGGGAAAACTCATTTTATCTTTTTAATTTAATCTGTTAATTAATGTTTTGAAATTCTGTCTATTCGGCTGAAGTTTATATTCTTTGGCCAAAGAGATAAGTTTAACTTGGTCTATCTTAAATCCTTTTTTTGCCAGAAGATTCCTGCTGCTAAGGATGTATTGCAAGAACTGAGTAACATTGTGGGGTTTTTTGGCAGAATGAGTGCGCTCAAAGTCAATCATGGTCAGTTTAGGATAGGAAACAAGAAGATGCTTGTGCGGCCGATGCATCTCTTCCTTGACAAGATGCATCTGGTCAAGGATAAAACACTGATCAAGAGCATTTGCCAGAATCTTTTTTATTTTTAGCTTGCTTTTTTCTTCGGCTATAAACTCAGTGATTCGTTTTCCTTCAACAAACTCTTCGACCAAGAAAAATTTTTCCGTAAAAAGTAATCTGGGGCCAATTCGATGGCGGTTGAGCAATTTCAAATAGTCTGCTTCTTTCTTAGTAATGTTTTTTGGAGCAGAACTTTTTCTTGCTTTTACGATTATCTTTTTGTTTTTGTAAGTGCCGAGATAAACATAACTGCGTTTTCCCTGAGCGAAATAGTTGGAGGAATGTATCTTCTTATTTTCTAATTGTTTTAATAAATCAGTCTTTTTGACAAGATAAACATACAGCTCTTCAAAAGGAAGTTTTATTCGTTCAAGCTCTTTGAATTCGAACAAATTTTCTTTGATGACTCGTTCTACCTGATTTTTTTTGGTTAAAGAAGAGAAAAGCAGGAGAATGATTCCTTCCGGTTTGAGGAAAAAATTGGCCTCAGCAAAAAATCTTTCTAAGATTTCATAACCACGTTTGCCGCCGGTGGTGGCCAAAGAGCTTTCTTTTGGCTCGCGTTTGTCTTCCGGTAGATAGGGGGGATTGAAGATGAGGGTGTCAAATTTGGCAGGATGCAAGGAAGCGAAGAGGTCAGAATGAAGGAAAGAAAGCTTTTTGCTTTTTGACTGGACATATTTTTGGCAGTAGGAGACAGCAGAAGGATTAACGTCTATGCCTAAGACTGAAGCGACATTATTTTTTTGGGCGGCAGTTAGAGCTTGGATGCCAGTGCCCGTGCCTATGTCCAGTACTCGGCTGTACGCGTGTTTTTTAACATATTTCTGCAGAAGAAAAGAATCTTCAGCAGGTTCGTAGAGAAAATATTTACTGCTAAATTTATGTCGTTTGTCCATCTCACTCTTTAGGATGCTCATGGCCGAGTTGCTTGCGCAGCTGTAATTCTTTGATGTGATTCAGCTTGGTGGTTTTTACATTGGTTAAATTTTCAAATTCTTGGACTAGATGTGAAACATGCTCTCCACCTAAGAAATGGGGCATGAGGACATAATCCGCACCAGCTTTGTAAAGCTCTAGGGCATCTTCAATGCTTCCACCGGTAACAATAGCAATGGCAGACGGTTTTTTCTCTTTAAGTTTTTTTAGAAGAAGAATATTGTCCTGTTTATCCGGAACTGTGGAAATAAGCATCTTTTTATTTTTTAGGTCCATCCGTTCGATTACTTCTGCATCACCTACATCGCCGTATAACGCAGGGATGCCTGCGGCTTCCATCTTAGCAATGACTTCGGGATCATAATCTACCACCAACACTTTTTTGTTTAGTTGGTGTAATCCTTTGAGAACAGAATAACCGATGCGATTATGGCCGCATAAAACCACTTCAGTCTTACTGGCCAATTCTCGGTATTTCTTGTTTAAAGGTTCGGAACGGCGGAGGAAAAAAAGAAGGAAATTGAAATGGTGATAAAAGAATTGAGGATACTCAATAAAATAAACTGAAGCTGCCATGGTGGCTAAAGTAAGGATAGAAAGGAAGGAAACTACTTCAGAAGAAACATAACCTAAAGACTGGCCTAGGACGATAAGAACTAACGAGAATTCACTAATCTGACCGAGAGAGAAAGAAGCAGCAAAAGAAACTCGGCGATTATGATTGAAAATTCTCATGGCCGCAGCAGTGATAATCGGTTTGAAAAGGACAACAGCTAAAAATAAGATAATGGCCGGAAAGATAAATCGGGAGGGCAGGGGAACGATGCGCATTCCTAGAGAAACAAAAAAGATAGTGACAAAAAAATCTCTTAAGGAACGGGAGCGGCTGGAGATTTCTACCGCAAAGGGAGTGGCAGCTAAGGTAACTCCGGCTACAAATCCACCAATAGCTTCTGAATAGTTCAAGTAATTGAATAACTGAGCTACGACAAAAAGCCAAGCCATAGCAGAAAGAAAGAGCAATTCTGTAGACTTGGCTAGATAGCGGAAAAGGGGGGGGAGAATAAACAAAGAGCAGAGAATGATAATGATCAGAAGAAGGAGGAGCTTGAGAAGGCTGATTCCGGCCAAAGACCAGAACGATTCTATATTTGAAAGATTAGCTACAAACAGGAGGACAAAGACGGCAGCTAAATCTTGCAAGAGGAGAATGTTTAAGACGAGGCGGCCGTGGAGAGTCTGGAGCTCATTTTTATCCGATAAAAGTTTTATTACAATAACTGTGCTGGAGAAAGAAACAGCAATGGCTAAGAAAAGAGATTCGGTATGAGAAAACCAAGCGCGGGAAAGGCCGTATGCAAGGAGGCCGGTGATAATCATCTGGCTGAAGGAAATGACTAAAGATGATTTATCTAAGATTTTCAGCTTGCGATAATCCATCTGCAAACCGACAAAGAAGAGCAGAAAGACCATTCCCATCAAAGAGAAAAGGTTAATCACTTCCGGGTTTTTGATAAATCCTAAACCAATGGGGCCGATAATCAACCCGGCGAGGATGTAGCCGAATAAGGGGGGCTGTTTGAAGAAACGAAGGATGACAGCCGAGGCTACGGCCAGAAGAATGATTACACTGACCTCTAAAAACAGATTTTCCATAGGTTAGATTAACCTCTTTTAGAGGAGGAAGAAAGAAGAAGGAGTTTTTAAACGTTTGGGGAAAATATCTGACGAAAGATAAGAACTAGGGAGTTGCTGTTTTCCACAGGATATTAAAAAAATGGCCATACTTTTTTGCAATTTCCGAATGATCTACTACCAAAGAAAGTATAACCTCGGCAAAATAGATTGTTACAACAAAATTTTTAGTAATAACTAAATATGCAGGAGACATAGACGATGATCTTTTAGTAAACGTAAGTTTTTCTTTTTTGCTCTCTTTCCACCAAGTCTCTTCCCACGAAGGAGAATCTAAATCAGTTAGTATTTTACATTTAGCTCCGATTTCTATTCGTTTTTTCTGCCATTCTTTTAGATATCCCCCTGCTTGATTACCAATCTTTTTAGGGGAACCCAACACAAAAATCTCCTCATCTCTCTTGATTTTACTTAAAACCAATTCCAATACTGTTTTCATTCCCTTAAAACCTTCATAAGAACTTAAGATACTGGTCGGTTTAGATATATCTTGACGAAGTTTTAATTGTTTGATTAATTGTGAGATATTCTCTTTATTTTTTATCAACTTTTTTTCTTCATCATCAACTAATGCGGTTAATTGATCAGGATTGGCCGCGGAGAAATATTGTCTGCCATTTTTGTTGATGGAGCTGACTAACCCTTTTTCAGAGAGTCTCTTCAGAATATCATAAATTTTTGAATGAGAGACTCCAGATGATTTGATAATATTACCAACGGAAGTTTCACCCAATTCTATAAGAGCTTGATATACCTTAGATTCTCCAGAAGTGAGTAAGGGAATTTCCACGTTTGATGGTTAGTTCTCTTTATATTTAAAACTTTCCCCTACTAGTGGGGGGATAATGATTATATCTGACTGATTATTCGAAGCAAATATGGAAAACGAACTTAACATATTGACCAAGAAAGTCAGGAAATTCAGTGAAGAACGAGATTGGACAAAGTTTCAGAATCCAAAAGACTTGGCTATCGCCTTGATTCTTGAAGCCAGCGAAGTTTTAGAACCATTTCGTTTTAAATCGGAATTTAATAAAGATGAACTGGCTAAGGAACTAGCAGACGTGCTGAATATTCTATTACGTTTAGCGGATATTGTAGGAATTGATTTAGTGTATTGGTTTGATAAAAAGCTGGAAGAAAATGCAGCAAAATATCCCATTAAAACATTTTATGGAGTTAACATGAAATATTCGGAGGTATCAAAACGAGGTTTTGGAACCATCCTCGTAAAAAACTCGGAGGTAAACAAAAATGTCGCTTTGCATTGATACCCATTATGAACTTAAAGAATATCTAGAGGATAAAGATATTTTGATAAGAAAGAAAGTTTGTCAAATATATATGGTGGGTGAAGGCGAGAGAATTCCCGATGGTCGGCCGGGAGTTTTAAGTTATATTGTTAGTCAAAGAACTCCAACCATTCTAAAGAATGCATATGTTAAGTTGGGTAATGTTCCCTTGGGCTGGTTTTATTCAACACCAAAACAAGGAATTTTTGTCGAAGAGGTTGAATTACCAAATCCTTTTGAGTGGAAGAAAAATTGGCCGTCTCTAGAAAAACTAGTCGATTGCGACATCTCGGCTAAGATTAAAGAAAAATTTGGTATAAACATTGCTCAATATTTGGGTGTGGGATAAAGACGACTCTTTGAGGAACAAAAAGTTCAATCTGTCTTACTCAATGATACGGCCGACTTCCTGTTTTACCTGCTCGAAGACATCTTTTATTTCTAAGGCCGAGTCGATGATGGCCAGACGGCCGGTGTAGCTTTTCATGGCTTCGTAATAGGCCTTTTTTAGGCCTTCTTGGAAACCGGCCTCTTCGAAAACATCTAAGGCTGCACCAGTAGCGGCTCTTCGGCGGAAAGCTAGTTCCGGAGGCGCGTCTAAGAATAAAGTCAAATCCGGCAAGGGCATGCCCTGATGAGCTTCTACTAACAGGTTTAGTTCAATACCTTGCCAATGCTGGTAAGCGAGAGTAGAAAGCATATAGCGGTCACAGATGACTGTAATGCCTTCTCTTAAAGCGGGGAGGATGACATTGGTCAAATGAAATTTGCGGTCTTCTACAAAAAGCTGGGCATAAAGCCGAGCATTAGCTTTTGGATCTTTATCATGTTTGAGCAGTTCTTTCACCCGTAAGCCGAACTGGGATTTATACGGTTCTCTGGTTAAAAGAATGGTGTTATTCTTATTTTTTTCAAAAAGAAAATCCGCAATCTTGCGAGCTTGAGTAGTGGTGCCGGCTCCATCGATTCCTTCCAGAACAATGAATTTTCCTGCCGCCATACTTTCTTTCAATACGGACAAGTTTAAAAGGATTTGTTGAGTAGAGTATAGCTATTAAAGAGAGATTATTATTCGCTGCGGTCGATTCTCAGGTGACGGCCGAATTCAGGATGCACTTTGATTACTTCATCGGCCATCTGCTGGGCAATCTTTCGGTAAGAGGAGTGACCTTTTTTTCCGCTCCTTAATTCTGTAAATTGAAACACTTCTCTCAGATTCATCTTTTGAAGAACCCGGATACGATAAGCTAAAGGAATCAGATATTGGGACTCTTCAGGAAAATCTAGACTTATCATGCTTACTGCTTTTGCGGTTTCTTCCATAACTTTGACATATTCTTTTTCCAGTTCTATCAAAGCAATTTCGTGTGGTGTGTTGTAACCGTGCCAAATAGTCAGTAATTGTGGCAGGGGAGTAAGCATTCGATGCCGTTGAATGTCCCGATACGCACCATAATCCATTAAAATGTCAAAGACGTAATCAATGACTTCAAAAGCCCGAGGAACAGAATCTTTTGGTCCTCGTTTTTTCATTAAATCCTCTAAGATGCCTATTTTTCGGTCTTTGTCTGAAGAAGCAACTATTTCAAAAACATGTTTTCTTGATAAATACGAATGAGGATAAAGTAAAGCAGTGAGCACTTTGTCTAATCCTTGATGATCGAACTCTTCTAAAGTAACTTTATTTTCGGAAGGATTCCATGAGAACTTTCGGGAGGGAATAGAAAATAATTGAGAAAAATAATCGCATAATAAAAAATCAGTTTCTTTTAGAAATGCATTCTCTTGGGCGTATTTCAATAAAGTTGGCAATTCTTGTTGAGCCGTAGACTTCATTTCTGCACCAATCTCCCGCATTTCTTGCAAAGAATGAGAGAGAAGTTTTGTAATGCAATGCTCTAAACTCCGAGCGTTAATGGTCACTCCGACATTGGTCAAAGTGCCTACTGGCAAAACATATCGTGCTACATCGCAAGCTAAAGCATTGATCTTAGTGGCATAAGCGCTTTCTTTTTCATCGGCCACTCGAGGATTCTTTTGTTTCATTAATTCAGAAACACTTTCATGAACTAAAGCGTAAGTGCGGAAAAGTTGGTCTAAAGTAGATTCTACCAGCGGACCATGCTGCTGCATAAGCTGTTCATCACGGTAACAGCGATTTAAATCAAACTTTTGATAGCGGGTTGATTTCTCTGTAAAAGAAGCAAGGCGAGTATCTTCTACGGCTTTAGTGGCAAGGATTGAAATGTTTTCTAAGGCTAGATGCACGACTGCATGTTCGGCTACAGAGCTATGGCCGTAGCCCATTACCCACTGTTCGTGAAATTTACGAGATTTATCTTGGTTCAATTCACTGGCAATTTCATCAAATGGTTTAGGGCTGCGGCTGCATTTAGCAAAAGCTACGGCAGTTACCTCTTCGGGCAGGCCGGTGAGAAGATAAACCCTTCTTTGAGTCATAACAAAATTTCTGCTTCAACGTTAATAAGTGTTTTTAGTATTCAATGTGTATACTCTAAGATATACTCCCGATTGCAATAAAGATTAAAACCAAACAGACCGCGGAATCAATGATGATTATTGGCATTACGGGCAGTTATGGCGCAGGAAAGGATACGGCCGCAGAGATTTTGCAGAAGATGAATTTTTTCCATGTTTCTTTTTCTGATTTTTTAAGAGAAGAATTGAAAACAAGCGGCCAGAAGATTAGCCGTGATGCATTAATCCGTTTAGGAAATGAGTTACGATTGAATAGGGGGGCGGATATATTGGCTCAACAGGCATTGGTCGGAGTGAAAGACGGGGAGAATTATGTCTTCACTTCTATTCGGAATCCTGATGAAGTAAAATTCTTGCAGCAGCGCAAAGATTTTTTGCTAGTAAATGTGATTGCTTCAGACAAAGTGCGTTTACAGCGTTTGGTAGCTAGAAATCGCGAGGAAGATCCTAAGACATTGGAAGAAATGAAAGCGAAAGAAAAATTAGAGAATACCGCTAATCCCCACGCACAGCAATTGCGAAACGTGGCTCAGATGGCAAAAGTAATTTTAGTTAATGATTCTACGGTAGAAAAATTGCAAAGTAAAGTAGAGTGTTTGGTCCAAAATTGGATGTTCAAATTGCAATTGCCGCGTCCAACGTGGGATGAATATTTTATGAATATTGCCGAGCAGGTAAAAAAACGCAGTAATTGTCTTTCTGCTCCAAAGGGAGCGATAATCGTCACAGAGAAGCAGATTCTTTCTACCGGTTATTGCGGTACGCCTAAAGGCATTAAGAACTGTCGTGAAGGGGGATGTAAGAGATGCACTCAACGGCATTTAGGGAAAGTTAAGTCTGGAGATTATTATGCCGTAGCCTGTACTTGCGCTCATGCTGAAGAGAATGCCATTGTTCAAGCGGCTTGTAATGGCATTTCTACTCAAGGAGCTATTTTATACACTACCTTTACGCCCTGCCACCAGTGCGCCAAGATGATAATTAATGCAGGAATCAAAGAAGTAATTGCTAAAGCCGTCTATCCGGATGATGTGGGAACGGCACTGTTGAAAGAAGCAGGAGTGAAGCTGAAGCAATTGAACTAATTATTTCCTTTCTTTTGCTTAATCAATTCTTCTAATCTATCGATTTTAAGTTCTAATAACTCAGCTAACTTTAGTTTTCCTTTTTCAGTTTTCAATAGTTCTCTTTCAAAAGCGTTCCATCGTTTAAATGTTGCATCGATAAACTCAGAATGAAGAACTCCCCAATCCGAAGTGGTCTTAATGAGATGTATCCATCTATCCTGGTCTTTCATCTCTTTAAATCGTTCCTCTTCTAATAATTCTTTACTCCACTGATAAAAAAGCTTTTTGATTTCTTCACCCATCTTACGAATATTCTCTCCAAGTATGGTCGCATTTCTCGCATTTGAAGAAACGGGTTTCTGGTTCATCGGCTGCTCTGGTCTGTTTGGTCCAGTAATAAGCTTTCTTATGTTCGCATTTTGGACAGATTATTTCGATGATGGGGAGAATGTTAATCTTGGAGTCAACCACTTCTATCTTTTTATTTTCCATTCCTTTCTCTTTCAGATTGAAGTTTTCTGATTTTCCAGCCACATAACCGCAGCCGCAGGCAAGAACCCGTTTTCCGCCTTTGTCAGTTGGTCTTAAGATACATCCGCATTTTGGGCAAAACATTGTTCTTCACCTCTTAACTCATTTGAAATCCGGTTAACTTGAACAGCACCCAGGCAAAACCAATTTTTACCCAGCCTAAGTAGGGCAGTTTCAGCCAGGCTTTGCCGATAACATGTTCTTGGCTGATCTTAGTTTCGTCAATATTGCCGTTTTTTAAATTTAATGAATCTGGGTTATTGTCTCCTTTTGTCTGAAAGTAATATTTTCCATTCTCCTGCCATTTTTTGACTACCCGATGGATGATAGGCTGAGGCTTGCTGCTTTGGAAAACAATTACTTCTCCTACTGTAATGTCTTCCGCAGCTTTACCTCGAAGGAAGAGAACATCTCCTCGGTTGAAGCCGTTTTTCCAGTCAAAATTTTTGAATTGTTCTTTAACGATATTTTTATTTTCATACCACGCTCCGGCTTTACCCCAGAACTGTTCAAAATTTCCCTGATGCTCCATGCTGGAACTGACCACTGCTACAATGGGATACCCAGTGGAGAAAATTAAGCCCAATACTGGAAAGACAATGAATTTGATAAGGACAAAGGCGAGAACTAAATTGACCAGCCAGCTCCAGATGCTGTCATCATGCCAGATGAAATGCCAAACTTTTTTTAAAGCAGGCATAGCTTTCTTTTCTTCTTCCCAGGCCATAGATTGATGGTTAGAGGGCTTATTTAAAAAAGTTAGGGAGAAAAGAAAAAAAATCAGAAAACTGATGTTAAATTCCTAAAGCCTTCTTGATCTTTGGCAGATCGAAGCCTACGATGACTTCACTGCCGATTTCAATCACCGGCACGCCTAACTGGCCGGATTTCTCAATCATCTGCTCCCGTTCGTTGTCGTCTTCGGCCACATCGACATCAGTGAACTTGATTCTGTTCTCTTTGAAGAACTCTTTGGCCCGCACGCACCAAGGGCAGGTAGGGGTACTATAAACTTTTACTGCAGGATAAATCACTTTGGTCATGTTTCCACCTCAGATATTTTTTTGATAGTTTAATGAATATTCTTGCTATGGTGAAGCATTATTTAAATATGCTTCGTTTTAATAATCACTTTAAATAAATTCCTTGAAGAAATTCAGCAGTCCACGGCCTTTCTGCGGTCGTTTCCTTAATACTCCCCTAATCTTCCTTTCAATCTGAGTATAATCCTCAAATGAATGTTCAAGGTTTCTGAATTCAGGAGAATGAAATGAGCTTCTTAAGCCATGGGCTTCAAATTTGAGCTTCTTATGCAGAAGCTCATGATACATGAGGAAATCCAGCACTTCCTGCTCGGCTTCCTGAAAGAGGGAGGAAACAGCTATGGTGTCGGTATGAAGATTGTAAGAAGCTAACTTAACTCTTGTTTCATTGCCCCAGGAGAGATTTGGCTTTTCCAGAAAGCCGTTGAAATATTTTTCATTGACTCGGTGAAAGGAAGCATCCAAAACAGGTTCGCTCTCGGTCTTGGTGATAGCTAAATCCAACTTCTTGATAAAATTGTGATAAAGTTCAATGTTCTGGGTGGTTTTGATATTTTTTTCTTTTAATAATCTTAGCATCAGAGACTGAACCAAGCCGAGCTTGATTTCTTCATCGACGGCCTGCCATTTTTTACTCATATGTACTTCTAAAAAATTGTTTTTTAGAGAAATGCGGGAGTTATAATCATTCAAACGGTTGGAATAACGTGCTCCGCAAAGAAAAGGAATCTCTTTTTCCGGATAGAGGCGAGTATAAGCCTCCTTGAGCAGATTGTTTTCCATTATTAGGAAGCCTTCTTAGTATTGCTTCTCATATCTTAAGAGAGCAGCAATACCACCCAATTCTTTTAATTGTACGCCTTCTCTAGTTTCTACAGAAATAACTACTAATTTTGTGCCTTCTTTATCCGCTTCTTCACCGTATTTATCTATCCGGTCATCGCCTAAACTCTCTGAAACAAGCAAGGTATCAACCATGCCTAATTGGATAGCCTCTTCAACTTCTTTTTCTCCGTAAGCAACTTTTCCTGGTTGCTTGGCTAAAAGAGTAAAAAACTGCTCCATGTATTTTTTTTCTTCAGCAACTTCTTCTAGAGCGAGAATATCCTGGGATTTGTCTAACAGCTCTTGTAAACCATACTCTCCAGTGTAGCTAAGATCTTTTACACCGATAATTCTTTTCTTCAGCTCGTTGGTGATAAAATCTCCATTAATAAAATCTTCTTTAGTAGGACCAGGACCGCCGATGATGATGCCCTTCAGTTCTTTCATCTCCAAAAGCTGGTCTTTCATCATATCTCCAACTTTCTTGTAAAAATCTTTGGCCATCCCTTCGATGACACGATGGAAACGTTGAGCGCTTTGACCTCCGGCTTTAAATTTTCCTGGGACCATAGAATGAGCGTCCACTAAGGGAACAATGGTTTTTCCTCTTAGCAAACCGATGGTGGCTTCTCTACGGTCTATCACCACTAAAGCAAAAACATTAGTCTCTTGAAGCATGCCTTCCAATACGTCAACAACAAATTCTTTCTCGCAGCGGTACATGCGAATGCCTAGTTCTGTTGGCGGTTCTAAAGACCAGACTTTCATATCTTCTTTTCCATCACGAGAAGCGACATTGCCGGAGAAAACAGCTACACCATGAGACGGAGTTTTTGGATAGTACGTTTTTAAATGCTGAATCATCTTTTCCAATGCCATCTTGACGTTCTTACGAGTGCTGGTGCTTTTGATGTTTTCCGCCGTGCCCATCTCTTGGTAAAGATGAGTAGTAATCTTATTCATATCATAACCAGCAGGAACATAAACTGAGACAAATTCGGTGTGGTTCGCTCTATGCTGCTTCAGCTCTTGCACTAGCTTGCGTACTTTAACCCGTTGTTGAGCATTCATGGCCATATCAAACTTAAAAAGAAGATTATTTATAAAATTAGGTGTGCTAATTAGGTGCATAGCTCGCTCGTGTGCTTCAATCGAAGCGCATCTTAATGAAGCATCGTGTGCTGTCTAACGATGAATTTTGCTCACTCGCTGGCGATACTCGCGCTATGCACATACTGTGCTAAGCGAGAGCTTTCTTGATTCGAAGCAGGTCTAGTTTCTTGAATCCGTTGGTACTGTCTAAGATTATTGGTCGATGGCCCATCTCCTTTGCTTCATTCAAGCAGACTTGGAATATTTCTGCATCTAAATTCTCTCGTATCTTAACTCGGCTGTAGCCGCGTTTCTCCAGCCGATTTTGAATGGTTTTCAAGTCAGCAGTAGTGACAATGCATAGATTAACTGACTTTTTGGGAAGATGATGAGCAAGATGGGAATCAATAACTAAGACTTTTGGCGCTTTATTTTTCGTCTTGATATCATCTATCTTCTTTAACAATATCGTTTTTAACTTGATCATATTCACCAGCCAGGTCCTTCGTTTCTTTTCATATTTTTCTCTTAAGCGGTTTTCTTTGATGAAGCGGTTGAAGTCTAATCGCTGATAGCCGTATTTTTTAGACAGCTGTTCGGCCAAAGTGGTCTTGCCTGTGCCGGGAGTGCCGGTGATGATGAGAAGCTTCATTTTTGTCTTTAATACAGGGGTCTCTTTTTTATGATTCCTCCCCTAACGTCTTTTATGCCCTGTTCTATAATCACTGCTTCAGGATCTATTAAAATTAGTTCCTGTTTTATCTTGTTGGCTTCCAGTCTTGTCACAAAAGTAAACAATATGTCTATATCTGTTTTAGAATCCTCGGAATATCCTCCCCTTCCATTGTATATTGTAACTCCTTTTCCAAAATCGTTTATCAACTTTTTCTTGAGCTCATCACTTTTTTTGGATATCACAGTTATCCCGATATACTCCTCAATCCCTTGAACAAAAAAATCAATCGTTTTTGATGCGGCCAAATAAGTTAATATAGAATAAAGTGCCGCTTCAATTCCTAGGAGAGATGCCGCAAAAGAAAATATTATCACGTTTATTATAAAAATAATTTCACCAATACTCCATCCTGTTTTTTTATTTAAGTAGATAGAAAGAACTTCTGTCCCATCTAAAACACTTCCCCCCCTAACGGCTAAACCAACACCCGCACCAAGTAAGAATCCTCCGAAAACTGCGACAAGAAGCTTATCTGAGGTGATAACTGGATATTGAATGAATATTAAGCTTAATGAAAGTCCTGAAATGGCTAAAAACGTTTTTATTGCAAAAGTTTTTCCTATGTGCTTATTTGCTAAAAACATAAACGGAATATTTAAGATAAAAATCAGTATTGAAACAGAAATGGGAGTTAAAAAAGAGATAAGCAATGAAATACCAGTTATCCCCCCATCAATAAAACCATTTGGAATTAGAAAACTTTTAAGACCAAAACCTGCAATAAGTATACCTAAGATTATAAAAAAAAACTCTTTTATTAACATCAAAATAAAGTTATATATCCTTTTCATATCAGGATGAGGGCAGTATTAATTTATAAATCTTATCGCCGATGAGTAAATGACACCCCCACGAGTTATGTACCTGTAGGTTACGGTTCTTTTATAAAAATTAGAAACAGATATTAGCTTCCTTTAACTTTATAGCTCACTTTTTTATATTCAGGTCTACTTCTTTTCTTCCGGCTTCTGCTTGTGATGGTGCCGGTACAAGAACTTATGAACAAAATGCCGACTGGCGAACTCTTCAATAATCAAGATAAGCAGGCAAAGTACTAAGGCATAACCAAAGAGAAGCAGCAGTTCTTCTATAAAGAGATCTAAGGTGCTGCTGTAAAGAAGAATCTCTTTCAGTAAGGATTCACTGATAACAAACGGGCTGTAAATTGTCACCTGTTTGATTAAAGAAGGAACACTTTCTAAGGGAAGGATAATTCCAGAAAAGAATAAGAATAAGCTGCCCAGGGAGGCTGCAGTTAAAATAGCAGTGTCTTCTGTAGAAAAGATGTATCCCATCAGCATACCTAAGAAAGTAAAGACTGAAGCAGCTAAAAACAAGACTAAAAGCATAGCCGGAATATTTTCTGCCCCCTGCCAAGAAAAGAAATACCAGGAAATGGTAAAGATGATGGCCGTTTGAATAACAATCACTAGTAAAGTAGTGATATAATTAGCGAGGATAAAAGTAGTTTTGCTGACCGGGGAAATAAAGTTGCGGAAATGGGCAGGACTATGTTTTTCCATCATCACTAACGTAGTTCCTAACAAAAGGCCCACAAACATCATGACGATGATCAATAATGAGGGGAATATGTAATTGAAATACGTTTTTTTAGCAGTAGTATATTCTATCTTAGTGACCAGCGGATTAACAATCGTAGCAGCACTGCTTACTTTGACATCAGAAAGAGAAGAAACGATTTCTCCCATTGTTTGATGGAGAACACTGAGGGCTGCAGAATTGACATCTAAAGAGCTTTTAATAGTGGAAACTTCTTTAGTAATGCCTTCTTTAAGAGTGGCAGCGGCTTGTAATTTATTGTTAGCGGCAATCAAATCGTTCTTTACAACGGTAAATAATGAATTAAATGTGGTATAACTGCCATTGCCAGAAAATTCTTTGTCGATGTTCGCCAGATTGATGATAGAACTGTCTAAATAAGCGAGGATACTGGTCTGATCAGAGCTGCTAAGATTTAAGTTGGTTATCTGGCTCTTAGCCGAAGCCAAAGAAGCACTCATCTTGCTGGATTCTCCAGTAATTAAAGATTTTAGATTAGTAAGAGAAGATTCGTTATATGCACCTCCGATTAGGGTTACATCCATCCCGCCTAATCTCTGGTTGGCAGAGTCGATGGCAGCAGCTGCCGCAGTTTCCCGACTTTTTATTTCTTCTGCTAAAGCAGTTTTATCGCTTAACTTTGTTTTGGCAGTGTTAATTTTGTTGAGCAGCTCTTCAGTAAGGGAAGTGCTAATCTCTTTAGATTTAAGGTTTAATTTTGTTTTAATGGTGTCTGAGACCATCCAGACGAGATTGACATCACTTTGATCAGCATAGAAAATCACTTCTTTTTGAGTATTATCAGTGATAGTCAAATCTGCAGGAAGAGAAAGGCAGGTGTTGAGATAACCTAACTTCAGATCCGCAAGGCAGGAATCTGACGAGTTGTATTTTACTACTTTAAATTCCTGTTCTGAAAGAACATCAATTACTGGTTGGGCTGCGTCTAGATTGGATGAGAAAACCCCCAAAGTCAAACTGTATGTTTTGGCATGATTATAAGCTGAACCGACCAATAAAAAAAGAAGGATAGGGGCGATGATGATAATCAGAGCCGAAGCTTTAGAGCGAAGGATAAGGCGGATATTCTTGTTGATGGTTCTAAGTAGATTCTTCATTGTCTATCACCTGTCTTTTTTCTGTATAAGCTGATTCTATCTTACTGCTGCTTCGAATACTTCCCGTAAGCTAGGCTTGCGGATATTGAACTTATTGATAGTGATGCCTTTGCGGCGGCTGAGAAGGACCAATCGAGCTATAGCTTCTTCGGTTCCCTTGGTAAAAAAGACGACTTCTTTCCCCTTATCTATGGCTTCCTCGACGTTTAAACTAGAAGCTTCTCTTAATAATGTTGAATTGTCGCTTGATTCTATATGGATAGCATCGCTCTGGCCCAGGGAGTTTTTAATCTCTTCCATAGAGCCGCATTGAACCATTTTTCCTTTTTTTAAGATAGCGATCTTGTTGCATATTTTTTCTATCCCCTCTAAGAAATGAGACGAAAGGATAACTGTGATGCCCTGCTGATTGGCAGTTCTGATCAGATTCATAATCTCATCTTTCATAATCATATCTAAATCTGCAGTCGGTTCGTCTAAAATAAGGACTTTGGGCTTGTTGACCAGACCGCAGGCAATGTCTAATCGTCTTTGCATTCCGACAGAAAGATGCTCGGCCCGGCGGTGTTTATATTCGCTGAGATTAACAAAATTGAAAAGATTATCCATATTAGATCTCATCACTTTTGTCGGAACATTATGCAAGCGGCTGAAATAAGCAAAATTTTCTGAAGCGGTTAATCTAGGGTAGAATGAATAAAGCTGAGTAGTGAAACCGAAATTCTTTTTGACTTCAGATAGATGATTGTGAAGCGGCTTATATTTGCTGCCGTCTAAAGAAAACATCACTTTTCCTCCGTCCGGCTCAAGGAAGCCGATGAGAGTATTTAGTAAAGTAGTTTTGCCAGAGCCGCTTTGGCCGACAATGCCGAAAACATCTCCCTGCTCGACATCAAAAGAAATATTATCTAAAATAAGCTGACCATTCAATTCTTTGCTGAGATTCTGAACTTTTATTAATTCCATCCTGACCTCTTTGTATCGAGAGCAGCAAATCGATTGATTTTATAAAGGTTACCTTTTTAAATTACTAACTTTTAGTATTATATATGCAAAGTCTTACTCATGCCTACATGGTCTTGAACCTTGTCCGCGGAGACGGCCTGAACCGTAAACAAGAGAATGATTTAATCTTGGGAAGTATCATTCCAGATATCTCTGAACTGGGCTGGGGAAAAGAGAAACATACCCATCGTTCAGGATGGGATTTTTTGAAAGCCCATCCGAACTATCCGGATTTCTCTTTAGGAATGATTACTCATGGAGAAAGTCCACAAGGATTGGATTATTATACCCATCGTTCGGTTACGGGGTATTTAGCTCGGAAGAAGAAAAAAGTTTTAGAGATTATTCGCCGGTATCCTGAATGCTGGGCAGGTCTGAACGAAGATGCGGCAGTGCATAAAATCATTGAGTTTTCTGTGGAAAGCCTGATCGGAGAGAAGAATAAATGGCTGATCAGAAAAGTGAATAACGCTTTCCGCAGTCGTTATGTCCGCCGGCCAGTGCAGAGCTTTTCTAAATTTTCTAAAGTGAATCCTAATCTGTGCTATGCTTTAGATAATGAGCATCTTCAAGGCTGGTTCAAGAGCTTTAAGAATACTCCCACAGCGGCTGCTCTTTGGCTGAATCTGATTAGCTGGCGAAAGTTAAAAGGCCTGCCTACAGACAGTCTCTGGAACAAGCTGCGGCTTTATCTTCGATTTTCCTATTTTTATGTTCTTAATATACTGACTCCTAAACAGAGATATATCCGGATGTTTACTGAAGTAAAACAATATCTGCGAAAGGATTATCTGAAATTTTTAGACAAAGTTGAAAAGAAATTGATTAAAACAAAAATAGAAGTTTATACCTATGCAAAAGAACATGGAAAAGAAGATGACTCTGCGAAGAGAAGCTTCCAGCAGTTTTGGCATCGATCCCGAGAAAAGATCCGTGGAAGAGTTGCTCGCCTGCGGCATCGTCAATATCGATAAGCCGGCTGGACCGAGCAGTCACCAAGTGACTGCTTGGGCAAGGGAGATTCTGGGAGCAGAGAAAACAGGACACTCCGGCACTTTGGATCCTGGAGTAACTGGCGTATTGCCTACAGCGACAAATAAAGCAGTGAAAGTGCTGCAGTATCTTCTGTTGGCTTCTAAGGAATATATAGGAATAGGTCATCTGCATAAGCCGGTGGAAGAAGCGAAGATCAAGAAAGTTTTAGAAAAGTTTATAGGAGAAATTACCCAGTTACCGCCGAGAAAATCTGCAGTGAAACGTCAAGAACGGAAAAGAAGTATCTACTCTTTTGAAATTTTGGATATTGAGCATCAGGATTTTCTTTTTCGAGTACGCTGTCAATCAGGAACGTATATCCGTAAATTAATTCATGATGTGGGCAAGGAATTAGGAGTGGCGGCCCATATGGCTGAATTGAGGCGGATTGCGGTAGGTAGTTTTAACGAGGAGAATATCGCTTCCTTGACAGATTTGAAAGATGCGATGGTCTTGTTTAAAGAAGAAGGGAATGAAGAATTGCTGCGAAAAATTATTTTTCCTTTGGAAAAAGCGTTAGAACATCTACCTAAGATTTTAGTTTTTGATACAGCATTAAAAAGTTTGACTCACGGAAGAGATCTGGCTCTGCCGGGAGTGGCTGCGTTTGAGGATTTTACCGTCGGAGAGACAGTGGGAGTCTTTACTCTGAAAGAAGAGCTGGTGGCAGTAGGAAAAGCAAAAATAGATTCTTCTGAGTTGATTTCTGCAGAAAAAGGAATGGTGGTAGAGACCGAAAAAGTTTTTTTGGAAGAGATAAAATGAAAAAAGTTTTCTCGTCGAAGAGTCCGGAATAAAGATTTGATAATTTTTTAAAATTTAATTTCTCCGTCGGAAAAATAAAAATTATAAAAAAAGAAATCTTTTTAAATAAAAAAACATTTCTTCTTTCTAGAAAATAAAAAAAAGAGAATAGATAAGAAAAATATGAAACTAATAGCATTAACCAATCCCGATACACATGGCGAAGAACAGCGCCTTTATTCCCAAGATAGAGTGATTATCCAAACGCTGAAGAATGCAGGACACGAAGTGCACCACTATTTTTATGATCGAAAGGTGTTGGATATCTTAGGAAAAAATTTTATCTTTAATCTTTGCGATAGTTTTCCTGATGGAAGGGAAGAATATGTTTATGTAGGGCTGCTGGAGCAGAAAGGATTTTCCTTTACCGGCTGTCCGGCAGAAACACTTTATCTTTGCCAGAGCAAGTTTCGTCAGAAAGCAATTTTTGAGGATACTGGTGTAGCTTATCCCCATTATCAGCTGTTTACTTCTCCGGAGCAGGAGTTTACCATGCAGTTTCCAGTAATTATTAAACCGACCCAGTCTAATGCCAGCATCGGGATTGACGATGATTCGGTAGTTTTCAATGAGAAAGAACTGCGAACGAAATTAGTAGCGGTGATGGAAGAGTTTAAGGAAGTAATGGCCGAAGAGTATATTGACGGCAGAGAGTTCTGCGTGCCTATGATGGGCAATGAGAATCCAGAAGTGCTTAATATCTTAGAAATTAATTATGCTGATGAATATTTCTTAGACAAGCCGAAAGTGCTTTCTTATAAAGCCAAATGGAGCCGTAATAGCAATGCTTTCAAGCATACATATTCTATGCTGGCAGAAGGGTTGAATGATAATGAAAGAAAGAAAGTGATTGATTTAGCGCTATCTGCATATAAGGCCATGGGCTGCCAAGGTTACGCTACGGCCGACATTCGAATGAACTCTTGGGGAGAACCGTTTATACTGGAAGTTAATCCTAATGCTTATATCGCGCAGGAGAGTGACTTGGCTAAGGCGGCTTTGTCAAAGGGAATGGACTATGAAGCGTTCTTAGGACGGATTCTGGAATTGGCCAAAGAACGGTTTGAGTGGAAGGAGACGGCCGAAGAGGCGCAAGTGGTGGAAGTGAAGGTTTGATTCATTTTGAGGTAACTTATTATGACAAAAGATGATTTTGGTTTTGAAATGAGACCTATGAATTTAGGAGTTTTAGGTTCACACACAAAAAACAAAAAAAGAAGTCTTGGAAAAAATGATAAAGATATTGTGTATATGCGAGCTAAAAGATGTGAGGGTTGTGAAAAAAAAATCGACCAATCAGAAATGCAAGTAGGCCATAAAATTGCATATTCTAAGAATGGAGCAACAACTCTGGCTAATTCAGCTTGTTTATGTTATAGGTGTAATAAATTACAAGGAACTGGTAGTTTGGAGACATTAAAGAAAAAATTAGCCGGAACATATGGCAAAAGAACAAAGAAAACAACTAAAAAGAAATACACTAAACAAAAGTCTTCAAACTCGTTAAAAATAAAAATGCCGGAATTTAAGATGCCAAAGTTTAAGTTTTAAATGTTAATTTTTATCTCATGTTATTTGTTCAGGATAAAGACAAAACACTTTTATATCTGGGAAGAACTGTCTTAAAATGCCATATCAATCCAGCTAAAAATGAAAAAAGAAACTATCGCCTTTTTACAGAAATCATTTGAAGACTGCACTAATCACGAAGGGAAAGTTGAATTCTGGTTTGCAAGAGATTTACAGAAGCTTCTTGGATATGATAAATGGGAAAACTTTTTTAATACTATTGAAAAAGCTAAAGTTTCCTGTAAGAATTCTGGACAAAACATCTTAGACCATTTTCCCGAGGTCAGGAAAATGGTACAACTTGGTTCGAGTGCAGAACGAGAAATCGACGATTTTAAGCTAACTCGATATGCATGTTATCTTATAGCCCAAAATGGCGATCCCAGAAAAGAACAGATTGCCTTTGCACAAAGCTATTTTGCAGTCCAAACAAGAAGGCAGGAGTTAATTGAGCAAAGAATAGCTTTGCAGGAAAGGTTTGAAGCCCGCAATAAGTTAATCGCTTCAGAAACAGAACTTTCTAAGCTGATTTATGAACGGGGGGTTGATGATGCCGGTTTTGCACGGATAAGAAGCAAAGGAGATGAAGCTTTGTTTGGCGGTTTGAACACTTCTCAAATAAAAAATAAGCTAAACCTCCCTTCAAAACGACCGTTAGCTGACTTTTTGCCAACCGTGACCATCGCGGCCAAGAATTTTGCTACAGAAATAACCAATTTTAATGTCAAACAAAATAATTTAGACGGTGAAGTGAAAATAACGGGAGAACACATTAAAAATAACGCGGAAATGAGAAGAGTTTTAGCTAAAAATAAAATCATTCCAGAAACTCTTCCTCCAGAAGAAGATATTAAAATATTGCAACGAAGAGTACAATCTGAAGACGAGAATATTGCCGATGTTTCGAAGAAAAAGATGCAAAAGAAGTTATACTAAACCTCAAAACAGGTTGGCGCAAGAGTTGACGCAAAAATGCCATACAAATTCAGCCCATCATCGTTAAGCTTACTGAAAGACTGCCCTAGATGTTTCTGGCTGGCCTTTAATAAGGATATTAAACGGCCAGATTCAATATTCCCTTCTTTACCTAGCGGGATGGATAAAGTTCTCAAAGAGCATTTTGACAGATTCATGAAGAAAGAAGAACTTCCCCCAGAACTGCAAGAAGAATTGGGTGGTCAAGTGAAGCTCTTTGATGATGAAGAATTGCTCAAAGTCTGGAGAAGTAATTTCAAAGGCATCCAATGGATAGACAAGAAAGGGAATCTGATTCATGGTGCTATCGATAATCTCCTCCGAAAAGGAAAGAAATTAATTGTTTTGGATTATAAAACCAGAGGCTTTCCATTAAAAGAAGATACGCATGAACATTATCAAGACCAGATGGACATTTACAACTTTCTTCTGAGAAAGAATGGCTATGAAACTGAGGATTATACCTATCTGTTGTTTTATCATCCAAATAAAGTCCACGAGAACGGCGATGTGGATTTCCATAAAGATTTGATAAAGATTAAAGTCAACATCAAGAACGCGGAGAAGATTTTAAAGGATGCGGTGGAAGTTCTTGAAGGAGAAATGCCAAAAGCCGGGGAAGGATGCGGGTTTTGCAGGTGGGCGGAGAGATTGGTATAACTCTCTCTTGTATTTTATAAAGAATTAACTTTTATTGAATTTAACTTTCACCAATAAATTTATCAATAAAAAGAAACTATTTCTCTTAATGCGTAAATTGATTATAACTGAAATGCAGATTATTGCACATAAAAACGGAGGAGAATGTTTATCTAAAGAATATATTAATAACAGAACTAAATTATCTTGGAAGTGTGCATATAATCATCTATGGGATGCAACTCCGGATCATATTAAATGTGGTGAATGGTGTCCAAGATGTGTTGGTAAGGGGCAGACAATTGAAGATATGCAAAAACTTGCATCAAAAAAAGGCGGAAAGTGTTTATCTGTAGAATATACTCGCAATGAGATTAAGTTAAACTGGCAATGCGAGTTAGGACACACATGGTTTGCTATTCCGTCTAGTATTAAGATGGGACGATGGTGTCCAATCTGTTCGTCTAATGTTAGCGAAAGAATAACAAACGCTATGTTTGAACATTTATTTGGTTGTAAATTCGATAAAATAAAACCAACTTGGCTGATTAATGATGCGGGGAATAAGATGGAGTTAGATGGTTATAATGATGGTTTAAAAATAGCTTTTGAATATCAAGGTATTCAACATTATAGATTTAATGCAAGATTTCATCAAGATACTAGTCTTAAAAAAAGAATGGAAGACGATTCACTTAAAAAACGATTATGCAAGAAACATAATATCGTTTTAATCGAGATTCCATATACTGTGAACTATGAAGAATTATTTAACTTTATTCTAGCTCAATGCGAAATAAAAAAGATTGATACACAAAATAAATCTAAGCTAGACTATCACTTGTTAAATGCATTTTCGCCAAAGAATCTCGAAGAAATTAAAAAAATCGCTGAAGAAAAAGGGGGGAAATGTCTATCGGAAGTTTATATAAATAAAAATACTAAACTAAGTTTTGAATGTGCAAAAGGACATTCATTTGAATCACGACCAGAGACAATAAAACGAGGACAATGGTGTTTTAAATGTGCGCATGAGAAACTAGGAGAATCTAAAAGATTATCCATTGAATACTTTAGGGACATAGTTGCAAAAAGACGGGGGGTACTCTTGTCTGAAACTTACCTGAGTACTAGAATCAAACTGAAAATTAAATGTGAACGGGGTCATACTTGGATGGCTGTACCATCTACTCTGCAAGCAGGTAATTGGTGCCCAGAGTGTTATGACAATCGACGAGGAAATTCATTAAGACAGAATATTTCAGTTTTTCAAAAAATAGCTGAATTGCGATGTGGTAAATGCTTATCTCCGGACTATCCTGCTGGAAAAACACATTTGAAATTTCAATGTAGTTGGGGACATATATGGGATGCTGCACCAAGGCATATCAAAGCTGGACATTGGTGTCCAAAATGTGCAAGGATTAAGAAATAATCGGTATGATTATTTACTTCAGTTCAATCACCGCCCCAGTCCATCCTGGGTTGATGACGGCCGTCCCCCCAATCCTGCCGGCCTTTCCGGCATTTTCGTGGATGTGGCCGCATAAGGCCAGTTTCGGCTGGGCCCGTTCGATGAACTTGCGGATATCTAAATTCCCTACAAAGTAATTCGCATTCATCTCGTCTAAAGGAGTGCCGAACGGAGGAGCATGAGTGACCAGAACCATCTTGCGGCCGGTATGCTGCCGCAACCATTCCCTAGCAGTTTTGCGAAAGTTGGCATCTTCTCTGGCGAATCCTCCGGAGCCGTAGCCAAGAAAGATATAATCGGCAAAAGAGAAATGCTGACCGTGAAGATTGATACAATGAGAATAATTTCCAATCACTTTGCTCATCTCCCCTTCGTCTTCGTGATTGCCAGGAATGAGCAAAACTGGTTTTTTCAATTCGTTTAGCTGAATAAATGTGCGATTTAGATTATCCCGAAAATGAGCAAGATCTCCGGCAGAAATCAATAAATCGATATCCGACTGACTGCCTCGCAGAATAATTTTTTTCAATAAATCAGGATCCCCATGCAAATCAGCAAAGGCGAGAATTTTCATTGCTCTTCTTCAGCGTCTTCTTCCTTTTCTGCTCCACTCTCTTCTTCGACAGTTTCTTTTGCTTCTTCGTCTTCCACTGTTTTAGTCTCTTCGTCTTTTACTTCTTCCTCCACAGCAGAAACTTTTTTCATTTTCTTTTCATCGGCATCACCGAGAAGGAGGATGCTTTTAATCTGCAGTTCTCTAAGGGGGAAAACCTTGCTCAAGATTTTCCTTGTTTCGCTTTGAATCTTGCTGCTCATTAAACTAAGGACAAAGTTTTCAAAAGGCACTTTAGCTAATTCGGTTTTAAGAATATTTTCTACTTTCTTGCGCAAAGCTGCGCTCACTGTTCGATTGACAGGGAACACGGTAGATAAAAACGGTTTGATACGCACTAGTTTCTTATCTGCAGAAACGCCTAAGAAGGAAAGAATGATGCGACCGGACTTTCTGCGTCCGACATGCTTGAAATAAGCAGAGGTGAGATAATAGCCCAAGATTTCTGTATGCAGATGATTGTCCGCAGTGGAAACAATTTTTAACGAGAGATAATAATTCTGGTCAGACATATTGCCGGTAACTTCTTTAAGATTAATTTCCACCTTACGGTTAAGACCGCCGGCAGCTTCAAACAACGGCATCTCGCCCAATTCTTTCTGACCCATAGATTTAGGAGAAATGATGGGATACCAGTTCTTTTTCTTTTTTACTTTAAGCGCAGCAACAGGCCTAGCCTTTTCCTGCGGTTCTGCCGCTTCTACTGGTTTTTTGCTTTCTTCAGCCATATCTCACAAAATTAGGCAGTTTATTTAAAAAGATTTCTCCGAGGAATGATAAATACCTTAAAACGTCTTTATTTTCCTTCCCTTCCAGCGGACCTTTCCTAGGTAGGTATAAATCATGGACATGAAGACAATATAACAGACCATGGCCAAAATAACGGGATAAATCAATGGAATCCACCAGGGATAGCGGAAACGGAAAGCAGCGATGATCCAGGTGATAAGAACCGAAAGGATAGACGCTACAGCCAACCATAGATAACCAAATTTGATTCCTACGCTCCAAAACAGTAAAATCATCCAGGGAAAAGAAAAGACTGCGGCCATGAAAAGCCAGACAAAGAAAAAGTAAATCAGGTTATTCTTAAAGATGGGAAACGAGAATTTAACAAACCCCTCTAAGACTTGTTTAAAGCTGGTATACATTCGACAGGTAATTAGTTTACTGCCGTCATACATCCGCCATTTCAGACCGAAGGAGCGGATTTTTCTGCCGAAGGTAACATCATCCAATACATTATATCGAATAGAAGAATAGCCGCCGATTTTATTGTAAGCAGTTCGTTTAAAGAGCATGAACTGGCCGATGGTGGCAGAAAGAGACGGCCGTTTAGTTCTTTTAGCAATGGCCAAAGGCATGAAGGTGAGAAGGCTCCAAGGGATGATGGGAATGGAAAGATATTCTGACCAAGAAGCGGTTTTTTCTTTAGGAAGAGCAGTGGCAAAATCCGCTTGGTCATGAAGCATGGCAGAAACAGCAGAAGATAAGGTGGTGGGCTGATGAACCGTATCCGCATCAGTGAATAAGATTAATTCTCCTTTTGCCTTTTCAGCCAATTGGTGGCAAGCCCAATGCTTGCCCAGCCAATCTTCGGGCAGGGGACGGCCGGAAAAAATTTTTAAACGTCTGTCTTTGATTTGCTTAAGAATCTCTCCTGTGCGGTCAGTAGAATGATCATTTAGAACAAGCACTTCAAAATCAGGGTAATCCTGCTGGAGAAGAGAGCGGACACATCCTTCAATGTTGTTTTCTTCGTTTCTAGCAGGGACAAGAATAGAGATTTTAGGATATCTCTTTGGTTTAGGAAAAGTGCCCAAACGTTCGAGAGCCCATAAGTTACTGATAGAGTTTAACAAGAAAACTCCCAAGACCACCAAACTGATGATCTGGAAGATTAACAGGATAATCTGTAAATCAAAGTTAATAGCGATTTGCATAAGAGAAGGTTAAACTAAATGTATTTAAGAGTTGCGGAAAATAATCAATACTGGAATAATAATCTTAAATATTGACATTTCTTATCGGATGGGTTTAAGTCTAAAGTAAGGAAGAATTGAACGGATTTTTGTCTCGGATCATCGGCTCGGCTTTCTCGAAATAGTTGTACATCAACACCCTTTGCAAAAACTCGTTCTATATGCATGTTTATCCCTTCAGGGTAGATAGAGTATACTTTTCCAATATGTGAAAATCCACTATCAACACCGAATAATTCCCCCTCATCTTCAATTTTTAATGAAAAACCTTCGTACTGAGGACTGGGCACGTCCACTTGAACCTGATGTTCTTTAAATTTGGTTAACCCCACATCTCCGAACTGTTTCTTAATCATTTCTTCTAGATTAGGTCCTTTACTTAGGGGGCCAGTATTACTGGGTACCTCTAAAATTGATTTGCTTTCAATGAACATATTATTTTAGGAACATACTTCATTTAAAAGGATTTCTTTTCAACAGATTGTATATTGGAGGAACGTTAAAACGTTCTTTCTTCTGCATTTTCAAGGTTCCTTTGCCAAAAACCTTTTAAACACTGGTCGTTTCTTCCTCTTCTATGGCCCAAGAGAAATTTCTTTCTTTAAATGCGATGGAGAAGATTATGAAGCAGGCAGGAGCTCCGAGGGTGGCAGAAAGCGCTAAAGAAGCTCTAGCAGAAGTGCTGGAAGAAAAAGCCAAAGAAATCTCATTGGAAGCAAAGAAATATGCAGAACATGCGGGAAGAAGAACAGTTACAGCAGATGATATCAAATTAGCAGTTAAACAGTAGTAGTTAAACAATAAAGAATTGAACCGCAACAATAACGCTTATAAATAATCGCATTTCAAAGGAAAAAATAAAGAAAATACGGTGAGATAATTGGATTACGAAGTCAAACAGATTGGAGCAGGAGAGGCAAGGAAAGGAGACACTATCTTGGTTGATGGAGCGCCTTGCAAAATCACCAATATTGATATTTCCAAGACTGGCAAGCATGGGCATGCCAAAGCAAGAATAGAAGCAGTGGGGGTGTTGGATGATAAAAAGAGAATTTTCATTGCTTCCAGCCACGATAAACTGGAAGTGCCCCTTGTAGAAAAAAAGAATGCCCAAGTGCTGGCAGTGACAGGCAATCATGCTAATGTGATGGACGCGGAAACCTATGAAAACTTTGAATTAGAGATTCCAGAAGAGCTTCAAGGACAGGTAGTAGAAGGAATTCAAATCCTTTATTGGGAACTGCTGGGAAAAAGAATTATGCGGCAAGTGAGAGCACAGCAATAAAATGGTTAAATTCGAAGAAGCAAGAGTAAGAAAACATAAAGATATTTTTGTCTGTCGTAAATGTAAGTCTAAAATCAAAGTTTCCAGTTTTAAAGTGAGCCAAGGAGAGGCTCGCTGCCGTAAGTGTCGAAGAAGTGTTTTGCGGCCGAAGAGAAAGAAGTAAAATAGTTTATACGAGGGATAGATGCTAACATTTTTGGTAAACTACTGGCCGATTATCACATTTTATGTCATTCTGATACTTATCCTGATATGGAGAAGAAAGCATTGGGATTTAGAATCCAAGATACTGATTCTTTACCGTACTAAATGGGGATTGAAGCTGATAGAGAAGATTGCTCAAAGATATCGAGAATGGGTTAAACTGCTGGGCTATATTGGCATTGGAGCAGGTTATGTTGGTTTAATAGGCATCTCTTATATTCTTATAAAAAATCTGATTGATCTATTGGTGAAGCCCCAAGCAGTTTCTGGTATGTCTTTGGTCCTGCCGGGAGTAAACGTTCCGGGGATGGGAGTACTGCCTTTTTGGTATTGGCTGATTGCTATCTTTATCATTGCGATAGTCCACGAATTTTCTCACGGTATTGTCGCCCGGGCGCATAATCTTCCTTTGAAATCCACTGGTTTTGTTTTCCTGGGGCCGATTATCGGAGCTTTTGTCGAGCCGGATGAGAAAAAGATGGAGAAATCTTCGGATGTGGCCCAATATTCTGTGCTGGCAGCCGGTTCCTTTTCCAATATTATTCTTGCCTTGTTAGCAGGGTTATTATTATCCCTAACTTTAGTGCCAGCGTATAATTATATGACTGAACCAGCAGGAGTCTCGTTTGCCAAATATTTCGGTCCAGAGTTTCCTGCAGCTAAAGCCGGGATTCCAGAAGGAACAGTGATGACTGGAGTCAATGGTCAGACACTGAAAGAATATGCTGATTTCGAGAAGGCTATGCGCAACAGCAAGCCAGGAGAGACAATTTCTTTGAAAACAACTGAAAAAGAATATCTACTGGTTCTGGCAGCTAATCCCGATGATGCCTCTTCCTCTTTCTTAGGAATCACTGAAATCAAAAATGAGAGGGAACTGAAAGAGCAGTTCAATACCTTAGCAGGTAAAATTCTTTATGATACTTTGTCTTGGTTTATGGGACTGTTTAAATGGCTGTTCTTGTTGAGCATGGGCATCGGCCTGTTTAATCTACTGCCTCTGCCTATTGTGGACGGCGGAAAGATGCTGCAGTTGACTATGCATAAGGTCTCTGGTAAAGAAAAAGGCGAGAGACGATTTAAGAAGATTGCATTGTTCTTTTTGGCAGTGCTTATTTTCAGTCTGTTGTTTCCTTTGCTGAAGAAATGGCTGGGAGCTTTGTTTTAAGATACTTTAATAAAATACCGTCCATTCTTCTGTCTATGATTAAAAGAGGGCAGATTACGATATTCATCATTCTGGGAGTAGTGATACTTCTTATTCTCGGGGGAGCAGTCTTCTTTCTGCAGTATTCTTCTAAAAGTAAACTAGACGTATCGAAAGAGCAGGTAGATTCAGTCAGTGGAGAAGCTGCGGCAGTGAAGGTGTTTGTGGAGAGCTGTTTAAAAAAAATTGGAAAAGAAGCCATCTCTTTTGTTTCGATTCAAGGGGGATATTATAATCCCTCAGAGCCTTACTTTGAGTACGCCGGACTGAAGATTCCTTACTTCTTTGATAAAAAAGCGATGAATGTGCCCACTAAACAAAAAATAGAAGAAGAATCAAGTTTGTATATACAAAAGTTTCTTAATAATTGCCTGAAGAACAATAAAGATATTTCTTACACTGAAGAGAAAAAAGTTAAGGTGATGATTGCTCCACAAACTGTGTTAGTCTCTTTAGAAATGCCCGTCACAATTGAATCAGAGAATAAGCTAGTTGAAATAAAAGATTTTCAAGTAAAAATTCCAGGAGAGATTGGACTGGCGACCGAGGTTATCCCCCTGATTATCGCTGCCCAAAAAGAGTATCCTAACAGAGTTCGATTAAGTGAATTAGTGGCGATAGGAGAAGAAAAAAAAGTATTAATAGACTTGACTCATTTTAATAATACGGTTTTTTATAATTTGAAATATTCTGATTCTATGTTTAACCAAGAGACTTATACCTTTACTTTTGCGATGAAATATAACTGGACTGAATAATGAAATCATACCAACTCATATTTGGAGCAGCAATCCTAGTTTTGATAGTAACGGGATTGATTTCTGCCAAAGAACCATATACTGATGAACAATTTGAAAAAGAGATAGGGCTTGAACAAGGAACTTTGGTAGGCTGCGATGTTTCCTGCTCTTATGATGCAGATACAAATACTTTACTTTTAACTAGTAATGCTTATTTGGATAAAGTTCCACCCGGCATGACTATAAACCTTCTTGGAGGAAAAATAAAACTTCCGGGCGGCACAGTTTCTGGCTTTGGAACATTTAAAGCAGGAAAAGATGGAATAGTTTCTTCTTTGTCGGGGGGGGAATTAAAATTAGATTCGTCTTCTCCGGCAGATTTAGATTTTGAAGAGAGTGTAGTTCGTACTCTTGATGGCGGAGAGTTTTCTGGTGCAGGAAAGATCAGAGAAGGAAAACTCATATTGGAATCTGGAGATCTTAGCTATGGGGGAATAAAGACTTTTCTAACGAATGCTCAGTGGGAAGGAGTAGAATTAAATTCAGAATTAAAATTATTGGCTCAAGAGGGATTTTCCGTTGGCAGTACTGCCGGCTATTTGGAAACCGAATCATCTCGAGAGGTATATCTTTCTAAAAGTTCGGGAGGTATACTTCAAGTCAGAGTGGGGGAGATTGATGATGGAGATATAACTGAATCTCCTCCGCCAGAATACACGGTCGTCGGCAAACCCTCTTCTATGTATGTCATAAATCGATGGGAAAAACCTAGCGCACTGGTAATCAATGGGGAAGAGCATGTTTTTTGGGGAGATCTCTCTTTTAATAATCAAGGACAGTTATATCTTCCGCCGGATCCTACTTTCGGAGCTATCCTTCCCGGAAATCCCCACATGATCGACGGGGTGTATGTTAGGTCGGATAAGCAAATAGCAGTATTTTTTGGAAAAAAAGATTTGAAATATAGCGGAAGTAGTATCACTCTGGGAGAAAAGTTGGAGGTAAAAGGAACAGATTTTAGAGTCGCTTTAAGTCAAGCAGGAGATGGAGAGCTTAGTCAGAAAGGAGACTTTATGCACACTTTTCCTATAGCGAGTAAATATCTTCCGGTAGAAAAATCAGAAGGAGAATTTTCTAATGAACGGTTGATAGTTGAAGTTAATGGGGGAAAAGTGGTAGTCGACCCGGAAAAGAAGACGATTACTACTTCGGGAGAAGCAGTAGTGATCAATGGTGTTAATTTATTAGATTATTTTATGGAAAGCGGTACACAAAAATATGATTACATCTATATTGGATGCGGAGGAGCCAATATGGATATTCCGGAAAAATCCTGCGGAGAAGTAGATTATCAGATGATTGATGGGGGAGTAGTTGACGTGGTGGATGAGATAAACACTGTTTCGACAGAGTATGGCATAGATACAAAGGAGATAAGCTTTGGCTATTACGGTGCAGCTGCAGACGAACAAAAAACTATCGATTTAGAACAAGATAAAGTCTATGCGTTAGGTTACAGAGGTGGATCCGCAGCAGTAGAGCTTGTTGGTAAGGAATTCGCTCACCAAGAATGGGGGCATGCAGGTATTCTTTTTTATAAAGGCGGAACGTGGTGGGTGGCTGAAGCTACTGGTCTGAGAGAACATATTGTTCCGTTTGAAGAAAGCCTATTCAATCCAGACGGTAAATTACAGGGAATCTGGGAAATTGAACATGCGGATTCTATGGAGGTGGCGGCCATGGCTGAAAAGATGGCAGCAGCTCCTTATGATTATAATCCCTTAACTACCGGAGCGATTCATTGTTCTGAAGTTCTTTGCAAAGGAATAGAAGCAGGAACCGGAAAAAAAGTGGGGGGGCAAGTTAATTTTAAGGATATTCCGAATCTTCCCCCTTCCGCAGTATTTAAGGGTATGGCCGCAGGCCCTTCTGCTAAGACTCCCCGCTGGGTTTTAAGCAGCGAAGAACTGAAACCGGTTTATGTCGCTCCCCAAATATCATTAAAGGAGTATTGCCAAATTTCAGCAGAACTTAAAGATGCAGCAGTAGCAAGTTTATGCCAGTCAATCAATCCTTAAATTTAACTTCTCTGAAGTATCTTCGCACAGTTATAATGTACTTTAACTACATCCTCTAAATTTGGAGAGTAGCCTCCGGCGAGAACAACAGCTAAAGGAATTCCTAAATCCTCAGCAACCTTAATGACATGTGCATCTCTTTCTTTTAATCCCGCATGAGTCATCTTAAACCCCCCTAAAAGATCATTTTTATATGGATCTGCACCGTCTAAATAAAAGAGAATATCTGGTTTAAAAGATTCTACTGTCGGTTTTAATGCAGCAGTCAATTCTTTTAAATATCTAGTATCATCAATAAACTCTTGAGAATCCAAGGCAATAGCCATGCCAACATCAAATTTTCTTTCAGGGTAATTATCTGATTGGTAGATATCAAAAATAAAAACCGAAGGTTCGCCACCAAAGATAAAGGCATTGCCATTGCCGTGATGAACATCACAATCAACAATCATTGCTTTTTTTATTTTCTTCTCTTTCTGCAGTTTTCTAATAGCTACAGCAACATCATTCAAATAGCAAAATCCTTCTTCTTGATGAGGAAAGGCATGATGAAAGCCGCCGCTAAGATTCATTCCTCTGCCTTTTTGCAAAGCAATTTCTGCTGCTTGGTATGTACCTGCGCAAGAAGCCTTAGCAAAATCCAGAATCTTTTGGTTGAGAGGATTTTCTCCATTGAATAAACCTCCGACAGAATGAGCTAAATCTTCCAACCGAGAAAGGTATTTTTTTGTATGAACTAACCGAAAATCTTCTTCTGTTAAAGATGAAGGATTGACTAAGTTTTTCTCTTGAACCAAGTTTGAAACTACTTCTTCTTGTAGCCGATCGTATTTATCTACAGGAAATACATGGTTCTCAGTAATCAGGGAATACGGAAATCTTTTAGCCCAAGTAAAAGAGTAATCTGGACTCCAAACAAACGATGAATCGCCTTCAGTTAAGGATCGACAGGAAGAGGCAAGCAAACTTGCACCTAAAATTCCTAAGAATTGACGGCGGCTGCACTTTTCCATATTCATTCTCCCAGATTGGGTTGTTGAATAGTGGGTTTACTTCGGCGTTCTGCCTTAATACGTTCTACTATCTCTTGTCGACGATACATTTCCCATGCGTTTCCTGCAATGTTAATCATTTTTTGGTCAGTAATCTCCTCCGGCGAAAGATATTGATCAGAAAAAAAATCTATTTTAGGAGCAATAATCTTTAGTTTGGTATAATCTTCTGGACCGAAGACAGGCTTAGATAATTCTTTAGAAGGAACTAATCCAAGGGGTTTTGCAAAATAATCTATAGCTCTTGGATTATCTACAATGGTGTATTCTAAACCTGAAACTAAAAGTCTGCTTCCCCGACCACAAGGGTCTTTGTTTTCAACTGTTTTTTGATAGACAATCTTAGTCTCAGGAATTTTCTCAATGGGGGAACATCCAGCTAATCCCATATAGCACGCAAGAGCGGCCCATCGGTTAAGTTTCATTTTTTATTCACCTAAGTCGTTCCCAGCCGCTTTTAGCCTGGTTAAAGTAAGCTGTAAACATTTTTTGAGAATCTAATCTCTTTAAAACTACCATGGCAACGGCGTAAAGGTTTTTAGCATGTTCTTTGTATTGCTTAATAAATCCTTTCTGCTGTTGAAGAGATAAAGATGAATCGGAAGGAGAAAGCATAGTCTCCAAATTCTTTGCGGATATCTCAGTTTCCCTACCCAATGAAGAGTAAATTACACCGATAAACGGATCTACTCCGTCCGCTTCTGCTTTTTGTAAGTGATCTAAGGCTACATCAAGAGCGTCTTGCCTGGTAGGGTATCTTTCTGAGCCAAACGCGCAGTATCCCTGGCGAAGATTTGCTTTTGCTTCAGTAGTCTTCATTTTTGGGGCAGTTTTGGCATAGCTGCTTTCTAGCATGTCTTGATAGACAGAACTGACGTCACATCTAAGAATCTTGGAAGGTAATTCTTTGCCTTCGGTCGGAGTGCTGTTTAATGTTAGCAATGCAGCCAATCCAACTAAACCTTTTCGAATAAGTTTCATTTTAGTCTATAGAATAATTGTTCTTTATAAATCTTTCGCCACTTTGAAGTGACATTTAACTTTGGTTGTTTTCCGGCTTGTTTTTCTCTAAGAAACTCTTCAAACCTTCGTGGCCTTTGGGAGCGGCCTTTTCGCCGAGAGAATAATAGATTTTCTCAGCCTTATCGCCCCAGGAGTAGTTTCCTTGCTCCAGCTTGATCTGCTGGACTTTAATCTCTCCTATCTGCACTCCTTTTTTAAGATGATAATAGACGCTTCTTTGGGTGACTTTGGGGAACACTTCGTTGTAAATCTTGCAAATCTGATAGCCGTAGCCGGAATTGACCTGAGCAAGAATCTCTAAAACATTCTGACGGATTTGGCTGGCCAACGGCCTACCCTTTTTTCCCATGATACACCTCTTTTTATCTGCCTTTTTAAGGATTACTATTCTGGAAACTAGCCAGTCTTTTTATTGTTTTCTATTGCTTTACTTGCCAGCGACAATTAAACTGCTGGTAAGCTTCACTTCGGGCTTGGAGCGGATCTTTTCCATCACAAAGGTGCCTAAATCTTCCGCGCTGTCGGATTTTATCTCCAGCAGCATATCCCATTCTCCGAATAAGACATAGGCGTTCTTTACTTCTTTTAAACTCTTGAATTCTTCGATGCACTTTCCTTCTTTGCATTCATTCAAAGAAACTAACACAAAGGCCTGCATGTTTCCACCCCCCATATTAAAGAACTAAAAGCAGCTGTTTTATAAAAGAGTTTCTACGAAAAAAGAAGAAAACGCCGGAGGAGGGATTCCCACCAACTTTTTGCCTTCGCAAAACGTTGAGTAAAAAGTAAGTGGGATTTCCTCACTTCGTTCGGAAACCCACAAATAAAGAACGCCGGAGGAGGGATTTGAACCCTCAAGCCCTTGCGGGCATTAGCTTAGCAGGTTCGCCTTATTTGGGATAGTCTTAGGAACCCCCAAAAAATCTAACGCACTACCAGGTTATGCGACCCCGGCGTGACTTTATATTCTGTATACTCTTTGCATAACCGAACATCAAAAACGGCAGATGTTATATAAAGGTTTTTATTTAAAACCGTTTTAAGAAAAAAACATGACACGAATAGAAAAGAAAGTCTGGCCGGAGTACTTTCAGAAGATTTTGGATGGTAAGAAGACATATGAATTACGCTTGGCGGATTTTGAATGTCAGGAAGGAGATGTTCTTGTTTTAAGGGAGTGGAATTCGGTAGATAAGCAGTTCACCGGCCGAGTGCTGGAAAAGGCCGTCACTTACGTCGGCAAAACAAAAAATCTGACTTTTTGGACAAAGGAAGAGATAGAAAAGTACGGCTATCAGATTATTGCGTTTAAGTAGATTTAGTCAACGGCGTATAAATACCAATTCCCCGATTTTAGTTTCGCAGATGCGGCATAGACAATTAATTCCGCTACCAGAAGATAACGGTGCATTGTTTCCATAAGAATACCCTCTAGAAGAATAGTGCCCTAAAACAATTTCACAACGGGGGCAATCATAAGCTACAGTTCTTTGATCCCCAGGTAAATTTTCTTCTCGGCAGGAATCACAAGAATATTGATTCAAATGCGAGTTATCTGGTATCTCTTTTCCGTGTAAACAGTTATATTTAAATAAGGCAGACCAAGAACCGGGGATTTGATTTGCTGAAAACGTAGTTTTGGAGTGATGCTGACAAACCAATTTATCTATAGAATCAATGATTTCTCCCTTCTTCTTCGCAAGCTGAACGATAATGTCAATCTCTGCTTCTGACCGATTAAATCTGGCTGTTTTGTTCATTTAATCTTAAAAAGAGTACTTGTTTTTAATAATTTGTATTGGTTAGGCGATAGATAAGAATTAAAAAAATACTAAGAAAAAATAAAATTTATTCTTCTTCGCCTTCAGCAGCCACTTCGGAAGTCTGCGTCTCGCTTTTTCCTCGGCTAATCTCCGCAAAATAAGGCACAGCCACAATATAATCCTCGCCAAAGCCAGCAATGTCTCCTTCAATAGCATCACAGGTCTTGCGCAGCTTGTTGATGGCCCGCTTCAATTCGACCATATCCTTCTCTTTCAACGGTCGGATATTAATCAAGGCGATGGTGCGACCTTCTCTTAAAGAGTCAAGAACAACTTTTACATCATCAAAGTCTTCCATGACAAATGGTTGGACCATAACTTTTCCTTTCTCTTCTCTAGCTTCTTCTAAAGGAAGGTAATCCTCTCCTGAACCGTCATAGTCGGTACTCTTACCAAATTTATCCTTCAATCCTGCAAGAAAATTTTTCATTTTTCCCCCACCTCATGCTTGAACATGTCTTTTTTGTTTTATTTTTCAGTAAAGTGCTCCTATATAAACCTTTCTTGTTTCTATTATATGTTTTAAGGGCCGATACTGTATATATTTGAATATGACGAACGGAATTTTCCCGGTCGGGTTTCAAACTTACCTTTAGCTTTAGGCAGCTGCATTGTACCGAGGATATTTAGTTTTGCTCGGATGCGGTAATGGATCAATCTTTCTTCTTTAGCATCCAATTCGCCAATCTTCCATTTGACTACCGTTCCTTTAGGACCAGGTTTAATATCAGCTGGTTTGACTGTGCCGGATTCTAATTCTTTTTCAACATGACCGATGCCAGGAACAATATCAAAGACTTCAATATTCTTGATAGGTCTGCTGCCTACGTTCTTAACAGCTAGAGTAACTTTAAGAGAAGTAATCACTCCTCCGCTCTTCTCTCCGCTGATAGCAGACTTAGTAATCACCAAGGGACTGCGCAACGTGAAGTATAATAACACAACTACACAGATAAGGAACAGAAGATAAAACGGAATGCGCAAGTTTTCCACCTGTTTTAAAGAGACTTCTTCTCCTGGACCTAAACTTAGTTCCCAAGTATAATATCGTTTACCTTCTGATTTAGTAATCTGAGCATTAGTGGTGGTGAAGATACTTTTTACTAACGGAGCTTCAACCTTTATCTGCTGAGTATTCTTGACATTGCCGCCGTTCTTAACAAGGACCGTTCGTTCGGTCTTAAGGAATTTAGTTTTTTCAGAAACCTCTTGGCTGAATTCAGGGGTCATGGTAATAATGGTGACCTTCTTTTCAATCACTTTGACGGTTTCTCCGTTTCTTTCGAAAACAAAGAAAAGGAAATATTCCTTTGGCTGTTGATACGGATTAGGCTTAATCGTGAACTCAATAAATTTTTTAGCTAAAGGTTTCAAGTCAAACGTTTGTTGGACCGCAAATTCTGGCATATCGCTGTTGACTTTCAATAATAAATTCTTGAAATTAAGGGCGTTTTCGTTTTCTACTAAAACTTTTACGGATTGAGTTTCTTGGGGATTAAGCTTGTCATTGAGGTCTAAATCTACTTTAAGAGAAGGCAGGTAAGTCTGATCTTCTTTAGTGGCGACAAAAACCTTAAGGGTATCTTCCCAAGTTTCTTTAGTTTCTACGGATTGAATCTTTAAAGTAATCTTATAGATGCCTGAGCCAGTATCCTTTAACGGTTGAGCGTAAACTTCTACGTTCTTAGTAGCTCCTGATTTGACAACAACTCGGCGGTCTTCTAAAGGAAAGGTATCAACATTCCAGCCAAAGCCACTTTGGGGGGAAAAAATATCTAAAGTGAGGTCGGAACTGCCGGAATTTAGGATAGTTACCTTGAAAGTGGCTTTTTCTCCGGGCTTGATCACTGGGCTGATGGGGTCAACAGTAGCCGTAAACATGGCTGCTGAAACGTTAACTGCTAACAAAAACAATACCATTACAGATAATATCGATAAGATAGCCAGTTTGCCTCTCATTTTCGCACCTCTATTTTTAATTAATTGAATTTTATGGAAGATGCCCCAAAACGTCAATCTGAGACCTCTTTTTTATACTGATTTTAATCTCGAGAGAAACTAAACTTATATTTAAACCTTTGGTTTGCAAACTGAGAATGCGAAAAAATATGATAAAGCATATAAACTGATTTTATTTTTCTTAGAAGATGGTACGAGTGATTTTGGATACAAATATTCTGATGGCCGTAGGTCAATTAAGAGTAGATATCTTTTCAGAATTAGAAAAAACCTGCGATTTTTCTTATACCTTGGCAGTGCTAGACAAAAATTTGGAAGAATTGCAGAAAATATTTTTAGACAAAGAAAGTTCCGGCAAGGATAAACTGGCAGGAAGGCTGGCACTGCAGATTGCGGAGAAAAAAATCGCGGAGAAAAAAATAGAACTGATAAAAACTGGCAAGGGAGCAACAGATGATATTTTAGTACAGAGGTCTAAATCAGGAGATTTAATTGTAACGGTCGATAAAGAATTGAAGCAGAGATTGAAACATTACATTACTATTAGGGGAGAGAAGAGGTTAGTGGTGGTTTGATTTTTTATAGATACTTAACGAAACGGCAAAACATTCTTAAAATCAACTTTAGCAAAAAAGCTTAAGTCGGCCTTTTTCTCTTTTAGTTTTTTTAATGCCTCCGCCACATGAGTACTGCCTTTGGGCAGTTTAAATCCGGCCGCTTTGCTGAGAGTAATCAACTGTTTTAATGCTTCTTCTCTGGCCAGGATAGAAGCAGCGGCCACTTCGATATGATTTTCATCGGCTTTAGTTTCAATAATATGCCCGACAGTGCAGCCGGGATACTTGTCCACAATGTGTTTGATTGAGGCCTTTTCTGGATGATGTTTGATTAAGCATTGATATGCTTGATGATGCAGTTTGTTGAGGAGAAAAGTGACTCCGGTATATTTTGTAATATCTAAATTATAATCTTTGGGAAAGAGAGAGATGATTTCGTATTCTGCGATTTCCCTGATTTTCTTTGCCATTTCAGGAATTTTGTAATCTGGCACTTGCTTGCTGTCTTTTATTCCTGCTTGAGCCAGCTTAAGACGGATTTTGTCATCTGCTTTTACTACGGCTACTACAATCCCTCCAAAAGTATCTCCCTTGAGAGATTCATCTGAGCCGACGGTGAGACCAGAGACTTCTTTGGGAAGAATATTTGTTTTTTCTAGCAGGGTATTGACTTGGTGGATTTCTTTGTCGTTTCCTTGAATTAATAGGGTGCCAGTTTTGTAAAGAGTGACCATGATTCTGCCTTTGCTCAGCCGCAGTTCTTCATGAGGAGATTTGACGGCCATTTCCTCAAATCCTCCTTTCTTCAGCAAAAGCACCTGCTCCTTTTTAGCTTTCATAAAATAAAGAAATAAAAGAAAGTAAATAAATGTATCGCATAATTAAAAAGTATTACCGCAGCGCTTGATAAATCTGCTCGAATATATAGCCGCCATGGATGCGGTTAGTTAAGTCTAATTTGTTGACGTTGATTTCTAAGACTGGGCCGTGATGAAATCCAAAGTCTCGAACATCCCGAGCATAGGTGCGGTAGAGATGGCCGAGCTGTTCAATCTCACTTTTCTTCCAGCCGCCTTGGATTTCCATCTCCCGGCCTCTCTGCTGGATGCGCTGCCAAGCTAATTCAGGAGTGCCGTTAAGCATGACAATAAGATCTGCCTGCGGAAGTTCCATGTTCGCCCGGCGGAATTCGATATTTAACAAGTCATATTGATCCTTGGTCAGATGGCCGTCTAAAAGGAATTGGCGGCAGAAAATTAAAAGGTCTTCTGGCAGAGAGCGGTCAAGGACATGGCTGCGGCCGCTGTCTTTTCCGGTTTTCTGCTGCTCGGCCCGCATCTTTAAAAAATGTTTCTGTAAGTCATAGCAATACTTAGTCTTGTTTCCAAGAAATAGTTCCAATAAAGGATTCTCTTCAGGATTTTCATAGAGGGCACTCATGCGCAGGCTGCGCTGCATAATGCCGGCAAGAGTTGATTTGCCCAAACCTACATTGCCGGCGATGGCAATCAACTTTTGATTCTGATGAAGATAATCTTCCAGCCGTTTCTCTGCTTCGATGGCCTTGAGAGCGGCTTTAGTCTCTGATAATCTTACCCACTCGCTTAAGCCGGGAGTAGTGACCCGCAAATCTAAAGAGCGGATTTTTTCTCCAACTTTAGAGATGGTCTTTTCCAGATATTCATCTAACGGGCTGTCTTCATTAGCATCGATAACCAAGGCAGGACAGCGGAGATGGGTAAAAACAAATTCTTCGTAAAGGCCGTTAAGAGTTTGCAAATATTCTGAAGGAATACTTTTCTCGCTGTCTCTTCCTCTCTGGGCAATACGCTGCAATAAGGTAGATACATTGGCTCGAAGATAAATTACTAAATCCGGTTCTTTTACTTTTGCAGTCATAAGCTTATAAGTTCCATGATAAGCGAGAAACTGGGGGGTGGTCATGTGGCCGAGAATCTTCTGGGCTTGGCCGAAGATGTGATAATCTTCAGCTAAAGTGCGATCTTCTAAGATAATGCCGGAGCAATTATCTATTTTTTCTTCCCTGCGCAGGCGGCCGTTGAGAAATTCCAACTGGGCCATAAATGCATGTTTAACCGGATCTTTGTAGAATTCGGCCAAAACTTCAGGATTGAATTCTTCAGGAAAAGCGTGAATCTTGTGATGATTCTCTTCGGGAAGAAGGGAGAGAAGAATCTGGTTCAAGGGAGGAGTGCTGGCCGCTTCCACTAACGTAGATTTTCCTACTCCAATATTGCCGACAATGCCGATGCGGAGATTTTCCATCAAATCAAAGAGTGAGTGATTGATTAAAAAGGATTGCGATAAAACAAATTATATGTTGTATTCTCTATTTGAACTTAATTTGAGAGTAGTGACCGACATAAAATTTATAAATGAAGTGGCCGGCCGGCAGGGAATGGTTGCAGCTGTAGCTAAGGCAGTTTATCGGGGAACGGCTTTGGAAAAGTATCGTTATCAATTGCGTGGAGGCCTGAATGTAAGCCTTTGGACTACAGAAGAGTATAACACTTTTTTCTTACGTAATGCTATTGTAGAAGCAATGGGCGGTTTAGAAAACGGAGATTATCATCTTGCTTTAGTTGAAGGCCTGCGTTTCGGAGGAAGAGATATAGAAGAACGGCTGCAAGATGTACCTGAAGGAACAATTGTTGATCCGTTTATCAATCCGCTTAGCAGGGAAAGTTTTGATATGTTCTGCCGGTTGAAAGATAATTGTGGTTTATCTTTGGAGCAGAAGGCGGCTCACTTCATTGGAGCGTGGTCCGCGTACAAAGGGCAGCAAGGATATTCTCAAAATGGTGTGGATAATGCTTTCTTGCGGACTTTTAGCCAGTATTTTACCCGAGATGAATTGGAAAAAGTAAAAACCCGAGCTGGGGAAAGAAAACAAAAGTTAGGTACAGGAAATTATTGGGCGGAACAGCAAAGTTATCTGCGAAAATCTTTATTTGAGATTAATGCAGGATCATACGAAGAGATTATTAGGCATCTCTGCCGCAATCCCGGAGCGAACATCTTTGCATACTGCTTGAAAGACCGCAAAGAGGCAGTGAATATGGCAGCGGAAGAATTGAGAGAAAATTAGAAAGTTAAATACTTGAGAATTAATCTTTTTACTAATCTATTTCTTTTTGAACTCGGTATACTTGCATCGGCCGCAGGTCAATCGATTCTCGTGGCTGGCCAGAAAGGAAGCAGGGCCGCACTTAGGGCAGTACTTGTTTTTTCTTTCTAGTTTATCTCCGGAAACTCCATAGAACTGCCAGCGGCCTTTGGCGGATTTCTTTTTCTTGCCTTTATCCGCAGCTTTAGGAGCCGGTTTCTTTTCGTCTTTGGCCATTCTTATTTTTTCTCCTTCTTTTCTTTCTTTTTAGGCTCGATTTTGGCCAAGGATTCAGCATCATAATACAGGTATGCTGAAACATCGGCGTTTTTTTCGCCAAAAAATGTTTTAACTTTTTTAATGACAATTAATTCTTTAGGCTTGTTTAGTTTAGACGCCAAAGAGTCAGTTAATTCGTTGTAATTGGGAGTGACGGCATCGTAGACCACTTCGGCAGTAATCTCTGTGCGGTTAAGCAAAGGATTTTCTTTTTTGTGGGCAATGTTAAGTTCCATTTTATTTTAACTTGATAGCATATTCGCCAGGGGCAGTAAGTTTTACTTTTTCAGCAATCAATGATTTTTTTTCATCAGAGACAAAAATTCTTCCCTGCCAGGCGCTGGCAAATTGGTTTTCTTTGCAGACAGGACAAGTTTCATCTTCAGTAATTCTCTTGCAATTGCGACAAGCTTTTCGTTTAGCCATTTATTTCTCCTTCTCTTTCTTTTTAGCAGGTTTTTCTGCTTCAGCCGGAGCTTCGGTTTTCTTTTCCAGCCATTCAAGCTTGCCTAATCCTTCCTGGCGCATAGTCAGGCCAATCTTGGGATTGCTTAAATCTTTGAAACTGACCGCGATAATCCTTGCTTTGCATTGATCGCCAATCTTCAGGGTTCGGCCGTTTTTGCGGCCCTGCAAAACTTTGTCTTTGGAAAAAGAAACAAAATCGTCCATGCTCTGAGAAACGTGAATCATTCCTTCGACCGGGCCGATGTGCATAAAGGCGCCAAAATCAGTGATATCTCTAATTTTTCCAGTCAAAACTTCATTCAATTCCGGCTTAAAAGTCAAAAGTTCAAAAAATGATTCATAATAAGCTGCTCCGTCTCCAGGAATAATCACTCCTTCTTTGATGTTTTCCACACTTAATACATTGATGACAAAACCGAAATCCTTAGAGACATGGCCGCTGTATTCCTCCTTGATGTATTTGATGACGGCCGCTTCGGGATCACTGGCGAAGGCCTTGGGGGGGACGCGGATATGGTCCTTGACTTTGACTTTGTAGAACATTTTAAGAAAATTCTTTAGTTTATTTATAAAGGTTTTTAGAGAAAAGAGTGAGAATATATTATTACAAAAATAGTAGTGATAAAGAAGTTTCTGGAAGCAGAATAGCTAGATGGAATGATCTAGGGGGTATATTTCTCACGAAGTTCTTTTGCCCTATAGCGGTATTTGTGGTGTGTACCGGGAAAGGTGAATTCTACTGCCAATCGGATACTTCCCCGAAATACTTGTTGAATCATCCCATCAAGATTGTTTTGAATAAAATCTGACGAGTTTATTTCTTCGGGGGTCTTTCCCAATCTGCTTTTTAGTCTTTGAACTATTGCAGATAATTGTTCTGTAGAGGCTAGATCCCACTTCTTTCCCCGATTTTTGATATCCTCCAGATTAATATCTGAATCTCCTTCTAAGATTAGTTTTGATATTCTATGCTGGTAACTTTTGTCTACAAAACTGTGTAAGCGATATAATCTTAATAAATCCTCTTGATTCGGTGATTGAGCAAACTCCCTACTGCTCATATTTAACGCCTTAAGTAAAGCATCAAAATATTTCTTTCCTCTTTCTTGACCCCTATTTTTAGGCAGACAGTATCCATCAGGAAATTTTGATTTTGCTCCCGTCAACACCTGAGCATAAATGATCATCTCTTCGTCATCTAAATCCATAGCTGTAACTACTTTTACTTTATCTTTAGTCTCGGTGGTCGGCGGCTTAGACAAATTCAAGTCATAAACATTCCGACATCCTTGAACCAAAGAATCCAAAGCATCAGCTTCTCTGGGGGAGAATTCATGCTTGATGTGATATAATAAATCGTCCATCTGCTCTAAGTGTTCCGGAGCAGTTTCCCCTCTCTCTTTAGTGGGAAGTAGATCCACAATCGGAACCATTTCCTCGTGTTGATGCGTGAGATAGACTTGTCTAACTTTATGCCGCATCTTTTTGATTTCGCCAAGACAGGCATATTTTATGGCGGCACTGACGTAACCTGCATGATCGAGCATTTCCGCCCTTTTTCTGGAAATATCATATACAGCAATTCTCCCTGCCTGCTCTAAATCAGAAATATCTACATCTGTATTTTGCTTTCCGTAAACATATAATCCGTAATATAAACGAGAAATCACTTTTACTCGATGTTCGTTTTCTTTGGAGATTATTTGTTCCATTAGTAACAATAATTGTTTATAATGTCATATTAAATTCAATAATTGGGACAGGAGGGATTTGAACCCCCGACAACTACGTATCAAATGCCAGATGCGGATTGAACTTTCTGGTTCTGTTTTTTTCCACGGCCTCTTCAGCGTAGTGCTCTCCCAGATTGAGCTACTGTCCCGATAAACAATAGATAAATAAATATTTTGACAGTTATTTATATTGTTTTTGCCAAATATTATGTCTAGCAAGCAGAGAGAAGATTGAAGAATAAAGATTTATGCACCTAAACCACCTTCGATTATTCCTATGGCAAATATATTGAATAGTACAATTACTACCGTACTAATGATTACGTAGAGCACAGTGCTGCGGATGATATTCTTGCCGAGGAGATAGCGCTCCATCAATTTATCTTCTCCATTCTCAATGCCGCTAGCGATAACAGTGAGGATAAAGGTGATTTGGATGACATAGATGCCAACAACAAATTGAAAGTAATAAGTAGGCATGCCGGTGCCGAACATATTAACTAGATCTCCCATACCGCCCAACCCTCCTGCTCCACCTTCGGTCATAGCACTCATCTGAGCAGCTAATTTAGTAAGGATAGTAGTAATCATAGAAGTGATGCCGATGACAATACCGGCGATAGCAGGAGTCAAAAATTTAATCTGCGAGGTCATGGAGCTGATGATTTCAGCCATCAAATCTTTTAATCGTTCATTGACTCGATGAATCTCTTTGATATAACGAGAGACAGAAAGCAGGGCCTCAGCAGCAATGCGCGGACCTTTTTTTACGCTGTCCACTAGAATTTTCATTGACGATTCAATAATCTTTGAAGGGAAATAAATCAGGGCTCCAACTTTTGAATCAAAGATAGATTGCTGTAAGCTCATGCCCAGCTTAAGCATATTTCTCTGAGCCACACGAAAGAAATTGCCGGAAGTAGTGCCTTCCATATTTTCTGCGACTTTGATGACGGCCATCTCTGCAGGAATACCATCTCCCAAACGGTTGCCAAATTGAAATAATGCAGTAGCAAATTCTTCTTCCAGCTTTTTAGTATTTTCTCGGATATTGATAACATTGCTGGAACGCAGGGAGTAATACGAGCCTAAGGCCAGACCGAAACCCAAAACCGCAAGTAAAGAAATCAAAGCCGCACCCATGCCAAAAGGGCCGATAGCATCAACAGCTTTACAAGCAATGTCGGGAGGACAGATATATCCAATAGCATCGAAGTTTTTTCCTTCATCTCCGCCCCAGGAAAAGTCCCACGTGGGGTTTAGCTGATGAATGATGACTGGAGATAAACCAATAATCAGGAAAACAAAACCGAGCATTAGAGCAACAGCCAAAGGATTGATGAGAATCTCGGCCTTGCCTATATGGATAATGCCGTTGCGGTATCTTTTCAGTTCAGGATTATCTTCGCTGATGTCAGAATCGCCATATCCAGTCGGCCGTTGAGAAAGAATAGCCTTGCCCATAAAAAAGACTGTAACTGGTAAAATGATATTATATAATAGAGCAATGTATCCAGCCATAACTAACGGAGAGGTAGGCGCTTTCCCTTCTCCTCCACCCGTAAGGAAAGAAACGACTAATGGAAGAATAACTAAACCTAAAATTGGGAGGATGACCCCTAACATATGAAGCATAGTAATCGGCGATTGCAATCCATGAGCATAATGAAGCATCTTTTCATAAGTCTCTGAAAGAATGACATCTAATGATTTGTCCAACAAAGCAAGGCGCTGGGATTCTGCCGGTTCATATAAAGAAGATTCTATTAAATGAAATGCTTCGATGAATTCCCGGTTCCATTCTTTCCAACCGTCAAGATAAGCGTTAAGGGAATCTTTGATGTTACTATACTTGCTGGTTTCCACATCCCACAAAACTTTTTTTAAATCAATGGAAAGGGGAGGAGAAAGATGGTCGGAAGCAAATTCTACTGCACGCTCTAGATTAGAAGTGTGGCGCATGTAAGTAACCACATAAAAGATACATTGAACCATCTGATTGCTGGATTTCATCCGCCAGCTGTTGGCCATGAACTCCGGCAGTTTTTGTAAGCTGAAATAGATGGCCATGCCAGAAGCAAAAAAGAAAAAGGCAAAGAACCAACTGTTGGGTAGAGGAATTTGAGTAGCATCCCAATCTTTGATTATGGTGGTGAGTAAAGGATTGATTCCTAACAAGAGACCGACAAGAAGAAAAAAGATGGCGGAAAGGGCAGAGAAAGAGACTACTCCCGATGGAGTAGCGTTGAGATGGCAGACTGAAAGGTGTTTCTGCAAATTTTCTGTTGTTTTTTTATCAGAGGAAAGTTTAAGAATTTTTTCAGAGATGTTGCAGGCCTTTTCGTACCAAGAGTAATGCCGAGGCATCAACTCTTCTTTGAATTCTGTATATTCTTTAGAAATGAGAGTAGGATTAGCTCTAGCTTCTCCGCCTAATTCCTCTTTTAATTTCTGGCGGTACTTTTCCAAAATATCTTGGTATGATTCCGGCATCTATCCTCCTCTTTTTTGAATATGTACCCTGAGTTTTATTTAAGAGTATTTAACAGTTCCTATTATCGAATCAATTCTTTAAGTCTTTCCCTATACCCTTTAATTTCATTGCTATTCATCTTAGAGATAAGATCAATTATATTACTATTGAACAATTCTGCTTTTCGGAGCATTATTTTAACCTCTTCTTGAGTAATCTTAAAATCGATATAATATTGTTTGTCTATTCTCTCTGTCTTTGCCTCAGAGATGTCTTTATTATCATAATTGAATAGCTCTTTTAACAAAATAATCGAAGCCGAATGATTCTCTGATTTAATTCCTATTTTAAATAATAACGCAGTTAGAAGATGATACATGCTGTAATAAACTAGCCCAACCGACTCTTCCAGCATATTGCTGTTTAATAATATCTTCGCAGAGATAAGGTTGCTCTCAGATTTTTCAACATACGATTGCTTAATCTCTTCACTTGGCTCAATCAGCTGAAGTTTTCCCTCTTGCATTAACTTAACTAAAAAAACCATTTTTTTCATAATATGATTCAACCCCTTTGATTATCACTTTATTCTTCTCTATTTCTTTGATTAATAGGCTGGATTTATTATATTTTCCGATTTTAACAGATAATCTGGAATTGAGGAAGGATAAACTCTCTTTAATATTTTTGTCATTGGTATCAATATAAATGTCAATATCACTATCCTCTTTGGCGATTCTTTTGGCATAGCTTCCAAATACAACTGCCAGCTTAATCTTTTTATCGGCTTGTATCTTCTCAATTATCTGCCGCAAAGAGGGGTATTTCTTCAAAAATTGATTAAGCCTATAAGTTTCAGCTGAGAACACATAATTTTTGGCTTCAATGGTTTTCTTTAGGAAAAATACTTTGTTTTTTCCCTCCACTTTGAAATCCAAGACATTATCTTTGATTAAGCTTTTAATTCTTCGGGCAATCATCATATGGTTGGTATTCAGATGATTAGCAATCTCTCTCATATGGCTTTTTCCCCGAATCAAGTCCAGAACAATCTCCAATGCGTAATCTTTTTGTGCCATATGTAACAAAAACGTGCCAGTATTATTTAAAGCTTGCGGCGGAAAAGTGGAGATTGGAAGAAAGTCCCGCTGGATAAAGAAAAAAAATTAATCTATCTACTGTCGATATGTCAAGAACTACTAGTCAAAGATCGGTTGCATGAGGTTATACCTCCTGCTTGTTCTTGAGCACACTGAATTCCGCCGGTATACTTGTTGTTGGCCAATGTCAGCCACTATCCAAGGGGAGGATTCATTGTTTTAAATAGGATTAATGCTGCCCTTTTTAATTTCTTTCTTTAACCAATCCTGATATTCGAATAAAATGCGCTTAGGCTCCATAGACCCTACTTCCTCTTTGACTTTCTCGGAAAGGAGATGGAACATATCATTGCATCTGATAACGAACGGAGCTTCGAGGATGTCTTTGTTTCCCGCTTTTAGATAAGCATCGACAATAGCCTGTTTGCACTGGCCGCGCAGCAAAATATTTTCCCAAACAGCATCCCAATTGCCGGCAAAATCTCTGATGTTGGCGGCCATGCTTTTGAGAATGTCAGAGTTGCCATTGATTAGGTCATCAGTGACCATCAGCTCGTCTTTAATCGGATCGTATTTCATCAATTCTCCAAAAGCCCCTTCTTTAAGAGGATCTTCTTCCCATTCCTTGCGGATTTCTGTGATGCTAAGGACTCTTTTGACCCGTTTGATGCCAGAAGCAGATTTAACCGGATTGGCCACCACTATAATATCTGTAGCTTTGAAAGAAGTGCGGGGAACGCCGATATCATTGACTACACGGTCAAAAACACCATAAGGAGATGCAGCATGAATAGTGCCGGCTACAACATTGGCGGCTGCCCCAATACGCATAGCTTCATATAACGAGATGGCTTCTTTGCTTCTTACTTCCCCCACAATGATAGCGGAATCGCCTAAGCGGAGAGTAGAACGAATACCAGTAGCAGCATCCACCTCACTGCCTTGAGCAGCGAGAGCAGAGGCCACTTTCAGTGATTGAATATTAAAACCAAGCCGGCGGAGAGATTCTGTGGGAAGTTCTAGAGTATCTTCTAAAGTAATCATGCGGTATCTTCTCATAATTTCTACGAGAAACGAGCCAAGAAGAGAAGTTTTTCCTGAGCTTCTAGTACCGGCGATAAGAATGGCCGCATTATTGTCAATGAGGAATGAAAGAAGACCGGCGGCAGTGGCATTGAACATTTTAACTTTGGGATTAAGGTATAACGGAAAGGTCCAAGGATAATCGCGATGACGGCGGAAAGAAAAAGCTAATCCTGAAGGGTTTAGGGGGCGGGTAATGGCAGCTACTCTCGAAGAAAAACCAGGGACTTTCAACTCGGTATCAAGAATGGAATTGGCTTCGTCAAGGGGGCGGCCGGAGATCAAACGCAGTTTGGTGGCCCAACCTTCTACTTCGGCAGGAGTGGGATAAATATTAGTGTAACAATCACCAAAATCCTGATGTACAATAAAGATAGGCACTTCTCCAGAAGGAGAGTTGATATTAACATCCTGCACTTTTTCGTCGGAAAGGAGAATCTCTATCAAACCAAAACCGACCGTGTAGCGTAAAAGAGCCTGGGCTAAAGCATCAATCTCTTCTGGAGGCATTTTGAGTTTTCGATAGCGGACTAAATCGGTGATGAGATCCCGGCCGATGTTGAAGAAGACTTCCCGCATCTTATCCGGATCAGTAAATTCTTCTCTGGTGGGCTGATGTTCAGACATGATGCGCTTGGCGGAATCCAATAATTCATATTTCTCTTCAGTAAACTTAAATTCCGGAGGAGTGAGATGGTAAAGATTTTTTACTGAATCGGGAAAATTAAAAATCGTCACGTCACTTTGCTCTTCTTTCTTGCCGACAGAATAACTGTCTAAGATCTCACCTTTTGACGGGTATTCGGCCATCAGTTTAGTGAACATGAAATCCGGCCGGGTGGTGGGGCGGAAGATGCGGCGGTAGATTTCTCGGTTACCGGGCTGGTACAAAGAGAGATAATGCTGGGAAAGACCGATGAATTTAGTAGCTTCTAATCTGGTGACTACCTCTTCCAGTAAAGCAGTAAACTTTTCGGCCACTTCAATGCCTCGCACTTCAGGAATACCCTTAACTTTTATTTTTTCATGACGAAGAAGGCGTTTTAGTTCTAAATAAGAAGCGAGAGGATCACTGCTTAAGCGGTGCTGGATAAGACGCTGAAAAAAAGCAAAATCTCCGCGAAGATAACGTTCGGCAAAAGGATTGTCTAATAATTGGGCGGGACTGAAGCGTTCGTCTTGGCTGATGGATTTGAAAAGAGAAACTAACTCGGTGAGCATGGAGACCTGATGATAATCATATTCATATTCTCTCTGCTGGGAAAGGATAAGGGTGGTAATGCCGTTTATTTCAGCCAAGAGATTGAAAATTTTGGAGAAACAGGTTTCACTTTCTTCTAAAGAGATGGGGAAGGAACAGGACTCGCCGTAGATTTTCAGGATTTTGTTATCTGCTTCCTTGTAAACCTCATATTCAAAACATTTTTTATCAAAGCCGGCCATAAACTGAAGATAATAGCGGAATATTTAAAAGGTTTGTTTGCTTACTGCCTTTAATGGCAGAAGAAAAAGAGATGATTGGGGAAAGCCCAGACGATTTAAGGAAGCTTTTCAGCTGGGTGAAATCAGTAGAGAGCAAAGTGATTATTCTGCGCAGGGAGCTGGAAGTGATCAAGAATGATTCTGCCCGCCGGATGCGGGAATTAGATACGGAGATGCGGTCAGCGGCCAGTGAAGTGACTGGACTGAAACGGGAGCTGGCCAAGACTAATGAACAATTGGCGTTAGTTATTAAAGAGTTGAGATTGACGGCAGGAAAAGATGAATTGATGGCTGTAAAGAAATATTTAGAGTTATGGAATCCTATCAAATTTACCAGCAAGGAAGAAGTGGGGCGGATGATTGAGGATAGAGTGGAAGAGTTGAAATGATAGCTAAAGAAAGAGCTTGAAAGAGAAAATATTTAAACATCGAAGAAATACGTTGTATATAATAGTGATAAGATACTATAAAGAGGATACTATACAGAGGTGTTATCATGCCATTGTTCAAAAAAGGAGGGGCTGGAAGAAATCCTGTGGATGAAGTGCAGCAGCTGCGTTCGCAGGGTTTAGAAGATAATGAAATTATTTCTGAACTGCAGATGAAAGGCTACGATTTTCAGACGATTAACAATGCTTTGTCTCAAGCAGGGATGGGCAGTCCTATGCCCGCCGGACCGGAGATGAATGAGGAATTAGCTCCCCCCCCAGGTTTTCCTTCTTCTGAAAGCTATGGTCCGATGCCGGCAGCAGCGCCTCCTCGAGAGATGCTTATGATGGAAACTTCGTCTGCGCCTAACGAAGAAGCGATGTATGAGAAGATGGAAGAGATTGTGGAAGGAGTTATCGACGAGAAATGGAATGAATTATTGGGAGAAGTAAAGAAGATTATTTCATGGAAGGAGAAAACGGAAGCGGCTATCAATGAAATGCGGGAAGAAGTTTCACGAGTGCAGGAAGATTTCAAAACTTTGCATCAAGGAGTGCTGGGAAAAGTGGAAGAATATGATGCTACTATGAGAGATGTGGGAACTGAGCTGAGAGCGGTCGGTCAAGTGTTTAAAGATGTCATTCCCGAGTTCACAGAGAACGTGAAAGAATTATCTGAGACGACTAAGAAGCTGAAACAAAAGAAGTAATCTATTTTTTTAGATAAACAATATGAAAAAACAGAAAGCAAGACATCTATGGCATGGAGTTTTTGCGTTTTTCATTTTGCTTTCTTTTTTTGGGGCGTTAATTCTTTTAGAAAGTCAGGGGAGCTTGATTACTGGCTTTGTAGTGAGCGAGGTAAGTGCGGATAGTCCGATTATGGCTAGTTTGAGTATTGGTGCTCCGTTTACTTTCCTTTGGCAAGGACAAGAATATTCTTTAAAGGCAAGCACCATTTCTTTAGGTGAGGGAAAAGCTAAACTGGAAGTGAGCAAAGCAGGTACGTCTTCTGCAGCTGCTGCGCCTGCGGCAACTACAACTTCTACACGAACGGGTACTACACCTACGACTACGGCAACTTCTCCCACTAGGACAACAACGTCTACTACTACCACCTCTCCGACGACAATTATTACGTCATCTGCACGAACGGCAACTTCCACCACTGCTACAACTCCGACTAGTACCTCTATAAGAACAACTACTACCACACCCACTACCACGACAAGAAGCAGTACTACAACTACGACCGCTTTAGCCAAATGCCAAGATAAGATTGATAATGATAAGGACGGCAGGATAGATTATCCTGCAGACCGCGGTTGTATCTCTCTTAAAGATAATGATGAAACAGATACTGCAGCAACTTCTACAACCTCTACGAGAACAACTACCACTACGCCTACGACAACGACAGCCAGAAGCACGACTACAGCAACTACTTCGGGAAGCACAGTTACTGGAAGGGCAACTGTGGCTACAACAACTACTGCGGTAAGAAGTCCGACGACTACGACAACTACTTCGGCTGTTCCTAAGACGACAACTGTTTCTTCTCCTTCAAAAAAATTAGGGGATCTTGAACTTTTAAAGACAGAAGAGTTTGGTTTTGATTTAGACGGAGACGGAAGCGAAGATATAATTTTTACTTTAATGGATGTTCTTTCTACTCGTCAGGCGAAAGTAGAAATCAAAATCAAAGAAAAGATAGACGTACCGACAGAAGATAAGATTTCTTCAAATGAACCTGCACCAGATGGAACTGCTGCCGCCACAATTATAGGAAATGTGATTTATTCTAATGATCTGATTGCAGTAAAAGAACTTTTAGACGATGCAGGACAACCGACTGCTTCTTATGAAGTGACTTATTCTTTTAATGAGATTAACAAACGGATTCCCTTCTCTTTTCCTTGCAAGCCGGATGGAGTGACTAGTATTGAGGATAACGGGGCTTTGGGGGGGATAAAAGATAAGATAAAAGCAGTTTATTCTTATGATGCAGATGAAAAATGGCTGGTATGGAATCCGGATGGGGGAGCGGCTAGTAATATGCAGGAGTATTTTTTAAAATATTTCCCGGATGATTCTGAAAGCGCCCAATTTTTCTTTGGATATTATCTTGTCGTAACGGAGAAAACAGAGCTGACGATTACCTGCTCAGATTTCGGAGCAGAGAAGTTTGGAATGATTCCGGGATGGAATGTTTTTGGAATTCATGGAATGGAAGAGAAGGAAGCGGGAGAATTTTTGAAAGAGAGTACTGAGATCTCAGAAATCAACGAATTTAAAGACGGAAAAATCCAGAAATTAAGCGATAAGAAAAAAACTAAATTGCAGCCCGGTAAAGTTTATTGGGCGAATCTGAAAAAGGGAATTAATTTGCAGAATCCTGCAGGAATAGTTCCGGGAGAAGGACCATGAACCGAAAAGTGATACTAATGCTATTATTATTAATGCCTATGTTAGCTTTGGCGGTTCCGCCTGAGCCGAATTTTCAGCAGTTTTACGGAACAGTAACTGGAGCAGATGAAGCTGTGAGCGTCAAAGCGCAGGCGGGAAGCAAAAGCTTTGAAGCAGCGATAGTAGACGAAGAGTATGGAAAAGATACACCATTCTTAGTGGAAGGACAAGAAGGGGATATGATCAAATTTTTTATCGATGAGGTACAGGTGGAAACTTACACTCTGGCAATAGGAGAAGTAACGTCTTTAGATTTGGAATTAAAGACAGGAGAGGAGGATACTACGGTAATTGATGAAGATACTAGTGGGATAACTGAAGATAGTTCTGTTGTAGATGATACTGCGGTTGGAGATGGAGAAGCAGCAATTACCAGTGATGAGGCAGATACTTCTGGTGAGTTGGTAGACGGAGAAACGGCAACAGATACTGCAGCGAGTACAGAATCTACCGACGAGAATGTAGATTTAGAAACAGAGACTGAAGAATCAAATATTTCTCAACTGAAAGAAGAAACAAAAGAAGCGGGAAGCAGCAATCTGTTTACTTGGCTGATTATTATCGGAGCGGCTTTTCTTTTAGGGGTGGCGGTTTTATTGCTGGTGTTCTGGAAGAAAGGGCAGCCTAAACAAATAGGTGGGGGTAATGAGCTGTTTTATGGAGAAACCTGCAAGCATCCGTCTCATCAGCAGTATCCTGTGCATAAGCATGAGCGGCAGGAAGGAACCTGTCAAGCGCCGGAGCATAAAAATTATCCTTCGCATAGGCATTAAAAAGAAATGTTTATAAAGATAAGAAAAATACTCATCTTTAATTTGTATGGTAAAGAAAAAAGAGGCGGTAAAAAGGAAAGTATACTCGCGTAGTTCTAAACATAATTCTAAATATAGTTGGAAAAGTGCGGGTCTAGCCTTAGTTTTGGTGCTGGCTTCTGTCGGAGCATTATTTGCGTTGGACGGAGGAAGCATTACTGGTTTAACAACAAAAGATTTAGGCGGCTGTTTAGCAGTAGATATATCTGATGGAAAAGAGCAGGTCATTAACATCAAAGAAGGGGTATTAAACAGTTTAATAGCAGGAGAAAATACCGCTAAGTTTAAATTAACTAAAGAATTAATCAAAAATAGTAAGAACTATGTTTTTTATCTGTACCCTACCGATGAGACTTTAGCTAAGGAGATGATTAAGCCGGGGGAGACCAAACAATTTTACTTTAGTTCGACTTGCGGAGGCGAGGCAGATCTTTCTGTGAAAATTATTACTAAAGGATTTGTTGGGCGAGCCATTGGCGGGAAAGACCAAGCTGTGCTGAAATGGCTGAAGAAAAAAGAGATACCAGTGCAAGTAATACCTTTGCAAGTCTGCGGCAATGGTAAAGTAGAAGAAGAAGTTGAGCCCTGGGAAGAATGCGATGATGCTAATAAACTGAATGAGGATGGCTGTTCTGATTTATGTCTGTTGGAAGGACCAACTGAAGAAGGAGAATGGGATTGTATCAATCCAGATAATCAGCCGACACGATGTAATTGGCTGCCGGCGGGAGAAATAGCTGGAGAAATACCGCACGGGGAAACACCCCCCGTACCAGGGGGAATAGTGATAGACCTATCTGACGGAAAACTGCATGTAGTCAATGTTTCCGATGAAGCGAAGAATGTTTTGATTAGGATTGGCCCAACGAATTACAGATTTATTGTAAATGTGACTTCAGCAAATCGGGCGGATATCAATATTTATCGTGAAGAGAAGAATGTTTTTAGCAAGAAAGGAGTATCTTTTAGAAATGTAGTATACGCAGATTTGGATGCTAACACTAAGAATGATTTGTATATGATGATTAATAGCGGAAAGGATAAAGGATTAGTGGAAGTGCAGCTGAAATGGGAGAAGCCGATAGAAGAAGAGGCAATCGTTGAAGAAGAACCTGCACCTATATGGGATCTTTCTGAAACAGATAAAGAAGGAGAATTAGACGATGCTGCAGGAGAGATTAAATTTGAGCTGGATGGAAAAGTTTACATCTTAAAAGTTGACGTGAGCGGAACTTCCTGCTTGAATAACGCTATGAGCATATATCTTGACAATATTTCAAATTTAGTGGCTGTGAATAAAGCTATTGTGGCGATTAAACAATTTGATTTAGATAAAGACGGAGTAAATGATTTGAAAGTGGAAATCAAGTCCTGCAAAGACCACGGCAAGATAGATGTTGTTTTAAGCTGGCTCAATAAACCGGTGCAGGAAGAAACTACCGTATTTATCGATCTTTCTGACGGAGAAAAACAAGAGATAGAGATTGATGACAACGGAAAAGTAAACATCCAGATTGGTGACAACGAGTATGAAATACAAATAGACGGAAGCGCGGAATTAGGTGCGGTGGAGAAAACCTGCGTGACCGCCAAAGTTTCTGTTTTTGCGGAAGGGACAGAGATAGCTTCCCAATCCGGCAGTAAGATGAGCAAAGTGTTTGATTTGGATAAAGATGGAGTGAATGACCTGCTGGTTGAGATTACCTCTTGCGGGGATAAGGGAAAAATTAAGGCGAATCTGCAGTGGATCAATATGCCGGTGGAAGAAACTGCCGAGCCGATAATCAAAGTTTCTGCTCCGTCTACTATCATTCCTGTCTTAGTCGGTAAAGAAGTGATATTCAACGCTTCTGTGGAATTCTTAGGTGAAGAAGCAGTGAATCCTTTAACCTTAACTTTTGTTGCAGATGCTGCCAAGATAGAAGCTACAGCAAAAATAGTTTTTAGTGAATCCAAGAAAATAGTGCAGGAGTTCCACTGGCTGCCGAAAAAGACCGGAGTTTATACAGTAGAGATTATTGGTGCTTATGGCGAAGATGTTTCTTTAATTGATAAAGCGGTGGTGACTATCAACGTAACTGGAGCAAAACATCAGTTCTTCGGTTACGTGACCGATGGCAAAGAGACTCAAAATGTTTTTGCCCAAACCAAAGATTTGCTTTTTGATACTCCGATTACTGTTAATAAAACATACGGCAAAGAAAAAGAATTTGCGGTTTATGGAGAGAATAACACCGTAATCCAATTCTTTGTTAATGATACGTTTATTATCAATCATACTCTGGTAGACGAAGGAAAAACAGAATTAAATCTTACAATCCCGGTTACGATTAAGACTACTGATGGAACACCGCAACCAGCCGCTGCTTCTGCCCCTTCGGGCAGTCCGTCTAGTGGAGGAAGTAATGGTGGTGGATATGGTCCTAGTACAGGAACTTCAATCGGAGAGATACCCTCAATCTGTTATTATCAATGGTCATGCACTGAGTGGAGTTCATGTTTCGGCGGAGAGCAGACAAGGACTTGCGAACGCATGGACCAATGCGATGAGTTTTTGGCAGCCAAGCCGTCTTTGACGGTTATTTCCTATCCTAAAGACGCAGAAAGCAAGAAGTGTACTCTGTTAAAGAAAGAGACTGTGCCTAAGACGCCGGCTCAGCCAAAGATAACCGCTCCGGAAACCGTAGCTCCAGAACCAGGAGCAGCTGAACCTACACCAGAGAAAAGATCCAACGTAGGATTGATACTCTCTTTGATTGCGGGAGTATTGTTATTAGCTGCAGCGGGAGTACTAATTTGGTGGAAAATGAAGCCGAAAGGATCGATAGGTATGGCTTATCCGCCATTGAGGAAATAAAATGAAAAAGGGAAACTTAAACTTTAGTACGGGAATGACTCTGCGGATTATTGCCGGGATAATCATCACCGTTTCCCTGCCATTTTTGATTACCAATCCAACTAATGTGGTCACGCAAGTGGCTTTTGGCTTTGGCAATTTTTTAATGCTCTTGGGAGGTTTAACAGACTAAAATGGAAGCATTGGCATTTATTCCGTTACTATTGGCCACGCTCGGCCTATTTATCGCTTCAGTCTACAGCAAAAAAGAAAAGAAGACTTGGCTGATCATAGCCTTTATCATCTGGCTGCTGGCTTTTGTCTTTACACTGATACTGAATAGATAAACAACTAAATAAAAAAAATAAAACTTAAAAGATATATAAATGTATAGGAGGCAATAAAAATGGAAAAGCATCATGCCTTTTGGTGGGCAATAATCGTAGTAGCAGGTTTGTTTACTGGTCTTTATGGCATTGAACTATTGGAATTAAGCCAAGGCACCCAGCTTCAGCTCTCTTCCGGAGAAGACAGTTTGACGGGGTTTGCAGTGAGTGATGGAGTGACGGGATATGCTCCCCTAGGGGAAAATGTGGTATCATCAGCCTTTGAAACAGCAGAAGATATCGCGGATGGGTTATTGCATAAAACTACATTTAAATATGATCCAAAAGCAGTAACTGATTCACACCCAGGAAAGCCCGTTATAACTGGGAAATGGGCGCCAGTTGGTTATTATTTTAAGGATGGAAACAGCTTTTTAATCACTTTCACTCCCAAGAGTAAGCCAGACAACTCTAAAATTGAAGGAGAATTAAGGGTGCGAGATTCCAATTTTAACATTTTATATGAAGCCAAGGAGTTTACATTCCTTAAAAAGTCACAAAAAATATCGGTCAAGAACACATTGTTTCTTGAATTATCTGCTGAAATTTTAGATAGCTCCTCTTTCGTTTTGAAAATCAAGAAAACCGGAGAAGTGAAAAAAGAGGTAGTAAAACCTCTTCCTACCGCTGAAGGAACTTGTCCGGTCTCTTTAAGCAATTATGATATAAACAAGGATGGAGAGATAGATGCGGTTGATTTGAATGAATTGAATACTCAGCTGGGCAATCCGCTGATTTCTTCAGAAAGTTGTCTGGTCAATAAAGAATGTCCGACAATAAGCGAAGTAACACCAGAAGAACCTGCAGGAGAACCAGTTCCACTCACCACCAATAATCCCCCCATATTTGTCGTAGGATCGCTTAAAAATGAACAGATTAACCCAGGAATACCTTTTGTCAAATCGATTGCAGCAGTAGATATTGATAAAGATAAGATTATTTCTTTTGTAGTTATATCTACTCAGAAATTTAGTGGACTTTCTCTTTCTACAATATCTAATCCTTGGAAAACTATTAAAGTCTTAGAATCTTCTTGGGCAAAGGGTAATGGAATGATTAGTATTACCTGGGATAAACCCGCAGTAGGAACTTATAAAGTTAAACTTAAAGTAGTGAGCGGAAAAAGTACTATTCTTGGAGTTATTAATAAAAAGGAAGTAGAAGGAGAATTTATTTTAACCGTTAAAGAAGTTGTTACAGAAACATCATCGCAATCATCATGTGTAGATGAATCAACCTGTAATAAAAACGAAGCTTGTGATGGAGAAAAAATCGGAGATAAATACTGTATTTGGAGTACTCTATCTGATAAACTTACAGATAAAACTAGAAAAGGACTAGGGGATTTGCATACTAATTGTATTGATTCAAATAAAGTTTGGCATAAGCAAGATGAGCTTTCTGCAGCTAAAGATTATGTTTGTCAATACTCCAAATGGCTGAAATGCAATGATAACACTAAAAATAGTCAAAGTTTTGATATATCTTTTAACCCAGGAAAATACGTTTGTGATGGTAAGGTTTGGAAAGTGAAGACTGCGGTAAGTATCATTCCTGCAAAATGTGAGACATTAGCTGACTGCAAGAAAAATGAACAGTGCAAAGGACAGAAAATAGGTGATAAATACTGTATCTGGAGCCCTCACGAGGAAGATATAGCTGGGGGAAATTTCCCAGATAATCCTTTGAGAAAAGGCCTATGCTCAACAATTACACAGTGCATCACTAAAACTAACATATGCATCAATATGAATCAATTATCCGGGAATTTTGTATGCGGCACACTCAATATCTGGTCAAAACCGTTTGTTGTTGGGACCCCAAAACAAAAAGAGACAACCGTTGTAGAAGAAAAATCTCCTCCGGTTGCAACTCTCAGCCCTTCCTCTGTAATTAAAGTGGATTTGGGCGAAGATACAACTAAGGGCTGGCTGCATATCGGGAACAATATCAAAAACCAATTTAGTGATAGTAACCCAACTTCAGCAGATAAAACTGATTTAAAGTTTACTCTTCCATATACTATCGGTAAAAACGAGATGCTTTTCAAAGTAAATGATGTGAATACTGACCAGGTTTTTCCTAAATTAGACGGAACATATTTCTTCTGGAATGAGAAGTTTGTAAACTTGTTAAACAATATAAACATCGGTGATACAAAAAATAAAAAGGGAGTAGCAAAACTCACAGCACCTAGCGACAAAAAAGAACACACCCTCACATTTGACAAATCTACTATGGGTGACGATGATATAGAAATAAAAGACTTGTATGTTAAAACTGGAATCCTTTCTGAACAATCCATTTTCTTTGGATATAGTGGCAATATGGTCGGAGTAAATAAACAAGAGTATACATACACTTTCAACTCCAATCTTGCTCCAGTTTCTGGAGACAACGTTCTTTTGCGTTTTTGGGTGATGGGGATGGATCCTACAATTGAAACGAAAGTTTGGTTGAATAATGATGAAGTTGGTAACTTAAATACGTTATTGAATGCACAGAAACCAACGAATTATCAAGAGATGGACGACATTGTCCACAGATGCAAAGAACAGCAATTGCTTAAATCTTATACCCCCGTAACCGTTGATATTTCTAGCGTAGATAAACCGCTGGGCAATGGCGAAAACACTATTAAAATAAAAACTACTAAGAAAGGTGCAGATGGGTTTTTTATCGGACGGGTGGAAGTATTGGTAAATCCTCCAACCAACGACTTGTTGACGTACAATCCTGCAGACCATACAGGAAAATTTATTATCCTACCCGGCGGGGGTTGTAACTGATATTTTTTTATTTTTTTTAGGTAGTCTTTAAAAAGTGCTTCGGTTTTAACTTATGAATATTCTGGTGGTAGATTAAACAAATTAATTCATTCGGGGTGGAACCATGCCTTTAGAAAGGAAATTAAGTGTTTTAGGAATTTCTTTAGCCGCGTTGCTTTCCTGCGGAACAGAAGGCTCTTCAGCCAAGGGCTGCAAGAATGACAATGACTGCAAGGGAGACCGCTACTGCGATGAAAACACGGGTCAATGCGTTTCTGAAGAAACCCCAAAACCAAGCGAAACAGATACTGTCCAGCCTGCTCAATTAAAAACTATTCTGGATGAAGAATTCGATGGCTCTTCGCTTAATTATAAATGGAGCAATGCAAATTGTTCGCGGACAGAATGTCCAGTCTGGAATAACAACTGCAAAGGCAGCTGTCCAGCAGAGAAGGGAACCGGTTATGTAGTCGAGAACGGGGTATTAAAGGTAAAGGGAGCTCTTGCTTATGGAGAAGCACTGGCTTTAGAACAGGGAATCAGGCTGGAGTACAAGATGAGAGATAGCAATTCGGAGGGGATCAGCAATGCTGCCAATGGCTTGAAGATGGGCGAACCGATTTTTATCGGATGCTATACTAACAGTTCTTCCTTTATTGGCTGCGGCATAACCGGAAACGGTGTTCTGAATGCTGACAACAGCAAAAAATTTCCTTCAGATCCCAGTCAATGGCATGTCATAGGGATAGAAGCGGATACTAAGCAAGTAAAATTTACTGTTGATGATCAATCTCAAACTAGTTCAGTAGACTCGTCTTCGATTGGGTTGAGTTCTTCCAGTGAATTAAATCTTTTTTTAGGGGAAGGCGGGGAGTACGATTATATAAAAATACAAACAAAGAATTGAAATTTAAGATAGTTTTGATGGCAGAAAAGAAGAACTCGTTCGGCTTCAGCCTTGTTTTTATAGAGATGTAGAAATCTTTTTCCATCGTTCTGTGAACGGCGGCGTAAACCACTTATAGTTTAACGTATTTCTTTGAAAAGAAGACAAGAAGAAAAAGCCCAGAGTCCCAACCTCTGGCCGGGGGTTGATTTACACGAATAATTGAGGTTTGATTTTTTTCTCTGTCGAATCGGACAGCCGGCGAAAAGTTTGCGGAGATGGCAAAAATACATTCGGGGCAGAGCCCGAGGCATAGATATCTTTATAAAACTAGCCAACTTCCTCTTTTAAATGCGAAAGGAGATAGAAAACTGGCTGGAGCAGGCCGAAGCAGATTTTGATGGAGCAGAATATAATTTTGAGGGGGGCAAATATTACATCGCTGCCTTTCTCTGCCAGCAGGCAGTGGAAAAAGCGTTAAAAGCATTATTTCTTTACGAGAAAAAGGGGGAAGTGCCACAATCCCATTCGTTAATCTATCTGGCAACAAATACTTCGGCACCGGAAAAATTTTTTTCCTTTCTAAAGGAACTAACCCCCAAGTTTGTGGATACCAGATATCCAGATGCTTCAGTAGACCTGCCCAAGAGAATCTATGATAAAGAAAATACAACAGGACTGCTAAAAAAAAGCAAAGAAGTTTTAATATGGATAAGCAAGAAATTAAAACAATAGAACCTTTCCTTAAGCTGGTAAGGAAGAAATATGCGCCAGAACAGATACTTCTCTTCGGCAGCCGGGCAAGAGGGGATGCATGGAAAAGAAGCGATTACGACTTTATCATTGTTTCTTCCAAGTTTAAGGGGGTTCACTGGCTGGAAAGAATCTCTCGTTTAGTCCATCTTTGGGAAGAGACAACAGATATTGATATCCTGCCATATACTCCGGAGGAATTTGAGGAAAAGAAGAAAAATTCCTCTACTGTAAGAAGTGCAGTCAAAGAAGGGCAGGTTCTTTAGACTTCTGAAGCCGGATAGGACATAATAACCCAAATCTTTTTAAAAAACAGGCCATTTTTACTGTTGACAACAAAAGCCAAAGCGTTTCTACGAAAGAGATTGATCCCTCGGCTAAGCTCCAAGTCTGGCTGGGAGGAGGAGAATACGACTACCTGAAAGTCTGGGGAGAGTAAATCCTCAATTTGTTCTCTTTGTTTGGATGAGACGTGCCGACTGGCAATGGTAAGAATGGTCGTTTTTATCGATGGGCAAGAGAACTTTTACAAAGATTGCAAGATTTTTTCTTTAGAGATGGACAAGGATATCCATCTTTTTATGCTGGACGCGGTTTCTTTGCAGAATCTCTCCAAATTCTACCGAATGAGCTGGAGAGATCATCACTGTCCCGGGAGAGACAAATTTTCCTTCCATCATCTCCAATATTCCTTTCTTGTCTCTTCCTCTTAATAGATAATTGAACTGCACTTTTTGGCTGTGGGTTTTATCTTTTAAGCTGTAAATAAAGAGAGAATAAGCAGAAAAGCCAATTTTTTCCGCAAAAGGCCGGCTGCTAAAAACGCTTATCCCCTCCAAAAAGAGTCCGGAACGGGCAAAAAATTCCTCCCGAAATAACTCTTCCAAAAGAATTCCTTTAATGTCTATTTTTTCCCCGTTTTCAATTTTTCTTTTAATCTGTTGAATCTTTTCTAAACGCTCCCGCAGTGCACCCTGCCGGAAAACCACGGCAATGTCCAAATCATTCGGTTTGCTCTTCCCTTTAACTGCCGAGCCATAAAGGATAATATCAAAGATGGACTTATCTTTTTTTTCTTGGGCTAATTTTCTTTGTAATTGCTTCAGCATCTTCTTTTAAAACCTCCACCGCTTCAAGGTCCATCTTTTTGGTATAACTGTCTTGATAGAATGGAAAATCTCTATCTAAAATGTCATATATCCAGGGATAATGCTGTTGAGCCGTCCTAGATCGGTCGGTATGGGAAGAGGGAACAGTTCCTTCTTCTTTAAGGAGGAATAGGTCTACTGCAGCGCAAATTGCTTTAAAGAAAAGAGTAGATGCAGCGTTGTATTTTTTCTCTTTTAGAGCTTGTTCTGCAGATTCCAAATATTCAATTACATTGCTTTGCAGAATTTCCTCTTCGTGCTCCATTAATTGAACAACGAACGGGTAATATTTAAGCTTTTCTGTTGAATTATACAACGTAAGATGTTTAATACAGCTAAATGATAATAATCTTTATTTTTTGTTGAATAGTACGTTTGGGAGGCAGTTTTTACAGCAGACAGCGATTCTGCGGCATTCTCCACCAAAGAACTGGACGGACAGAATGAGCTGCACCTCTGGATGGAGGGCGGAGAATACGACTGCGTGAAAGTCTGGACGGAGTAGTTCCCTTTATTTTTTTTGAGGCATGCCGATTGGCAATAGGCATAAATGGTAGTTTTTGTTATCCGTCCATAATCTTTTTTAAAAATACGAGAATTAACGTGTTTGCGGACCAATCGACGCTTTTTACCGACAAGTTTATATACTATCTCTTTTTTGGGATGATATTATCCCCTAAACATGTTAACCAAAACTCAAATTGAAATCATAAACCTATTTAGGAAGAATCTCTTCTTTAAAGTCAGCATTCTACAAATCCAAAAATTGCTGAAAAAAAAGTCTTACCAAAGAGTTTATGACGGGGTTAAAGAATTAGTGCAAAGAAAAGCATTGAACTCAGATAAATTTGGCCATTCTAACTTAATAACTTTACCATTAAGCCATGAGTCGGCGTTCATATTGTCATACCTAGATGAAGAGGAGGCTTTTTTACATAACGTTCCGAGTATCCATAGATTATTGGATATCAAAGAGCTTACTGATGATGTTCTGATGGTAATCGGCAGCTATGCCAAAAAGAAACAAAATAAACATTCTGATGTGGACATGATTGTTATCACCCCTGAAAAAGCATTTGATAAGCAGAAATTAATTGAAAACTTAACGTTAACTCTCTTTCCTCCGATTCACCCGGTTGTATTTACCAGAAAAGATTTTATAGATATGCTCCTTAGCACTGAAGAGAATCTAGGAAAAGAGGCATTTAGGAATCATCTGCTGTATCGAAACCAAAAGGTTTATTATGAATTGGTTAAAGAGGCAATTAAACATGGATTCACTGGTTAAGCTTTATCTGGAACGTGCGGAGAATAAACTGCTGTTGTCCAGAATTAATTTCGATATATCTTGCAGTGCGGAGTATAAACAATTCTTGAAGGTATCTATAGAAAAAACTTTCTTTAATGATGTAATCTCTGATTCGTATTATGCTATTTTTTATGCTGCCAAGGCATTTCTTCTGTCAAAAAACATTGAAACCAAGGTGCCGGAAGAGCACAAGAAAACATACGAAGAATTTCAGAGAATAGTCTTGTCCGGAGAATTAGATGCTTCGCTGTTGTATTTATACGAAGCGGAGATAACTAAAGCGGAAGCGTTGCTGAATATATTCTTTCAAGAGAAGAAAAAGCGAGGGATATTTACTTATAACGTTCAATCAGAAGCAAATATTCCGTATGCTCAAGAATCTCTCCGTAATTCTAAGAAATTTGTCGCTTTAATCAAAGCAATTATTTTAGGTGAAGATAGATGATTCTCCACCCACTGTTGGATACTTATTGTTCTAAACAAAATTTATTACTCAACTAAAATGCCCCGCCCACTTGACGTTCCCCACCAAGCCATTCTCCAGCTGCGCAACCCCACAAAAGAGGTTATCCGCTTTACTGATGCTGAGCTGGAGAAAAATACGCGGACCAAGGTCAATGAAGTAGTAGATGTAGAGAATGGATTAGATTATTATCTCACTGATAAAGATGAAGCAGTGAAGATTGCCCGTAGATTACGAACGAAATTCGGCGGAGAGTTTATCGTCAGCCCTAAATTATACACCTTTGATTCTCAGCACGGAAAACGAATTTATCGTTTAGCTGTCTTATTTCGTTATTATCCGATTAAAAAAGGAGATATCGTAGAGATCAAAGGAAAAAAGATAAAAGTAATTTTCTTAGGCAAGAAGATTTTTGGTCAGGAAGAGAAGACCGGAAAAAAAGTGCATTTAGAGTTTGAAGATTTAAAATAGTTTTTGATTATGCCTCTTTAAGATACTTTTTATTGCTTTTTCTAGCTTGGGAAGATCGTCACTGATAATTTTCCAGATAATGTCCAAATCAACGCCAAAATACTGATGAATCAGAATATCCCTCATGCCGCTTATTTCTTTCCATCGTATTTCTGGAAATTTACCGCGAAAATCAGCCGGCACATTCTTAGCTGCTTCTCCGATTACCTCCAAATTTCTGATAACGGCATCTTGAATCTGATCCGATGATTTAAATTTCTTCTCTGATACGCCGGCAGTATAACTCTCTATTTTTTCAATGCTCTCCAAAATATGCTCCAAGAATATCTCTGCATCTTTTTTCATAATATATTCACTTCTTCATTTAAAATTCTTTCTTTTAAGAGGGGGTGGATAGACTTGTAGGTAAGAACATCCACTTTTTTTTTGAGCACTTCTTCTAATTCTATCTGTAAATGAATTAAGTCCAACAAACTTTTTTTCCCTTTAAATGTTACAAGCAGATCTAAATCGCTTTTGGCAGTAGACTCCCCTCTGGCAAAAGAGCCGAATATTCCTGCTCTTGATACAGTATTCTTTCTAAGAATGGGAAGAATTATTCTTTCTATCTTTTTTAAAGATGTTCTTTGTTTCATAATCTATAGAATTCTTAAAAACTTTTTAAATCTATCCCTCTGTCGAGGGAAAGATTACTTCTTTTGAACCACAGATACTTCACTTAAAGAGCTGCCTCGTTCTACTTCCGCAGATTTGCCGGAAAGTTTGTAAGTGGCAAAACTTTCCAAAATCTTGCCGGCTGCTCTAGTGTCTTCACCGGAATATCCTGCCACCACTAAAGCGATTTTCTCGCCGTTCTCATAAAGCATAATCTTCGCTTTGCCGGGATTGAATCCTTCAGTACATTCACCAAAGGAGTTCATAAAATTAGCAGTAAGGCTGTTGACACAGGGACCACCCACCAAAATCAAGTTGCTGTCTTTTAATTTAGTAATCTCTTGAGTCAGTTTGGTGATGGAGGAGGGAAATTTGTATCCCGCATTAGCCAAACCGATGACGATATCAGTAGCAGCTAAAACATCAGAAGCTTTGGCGTTTTCTCCGACTACGATATAACCGTTAAAATTTTTTTCCTGAAGGAAAAGAGCAGGATAATTGTTCAGCTCTTTAGCTAAAGGTTCTACTGGAGCAGCGGCTAAAACCAGACCTGCACTAAGCAATAACGCACTTCCTACGCTAATCATCTTTCGCATCATTCTAATCCACCCCACGCATTTACTTAATTATTTTTTTTCCTTTTAACTTTTGGAAATCTTCCAAGATATCTGAGGAGATAAAGGAGTAACCGCCCTTTCTCTTTAATAATAAATCGGCTAATTTACCGTTGACAAAGGAAGAAGCCATAGCACTCTTAAATGCATCTTTGGTCTGAGCATAAAATCCTGCACAGAGACCGGCCAAGACATCTCCTGTGCCGGCTTTGGCCATTCCAGGATTGCCACTCTTGTTAAGAGTCACCTTATTAAGAGAGATGATGATATCAGTCGGACCTTTGATCAGGAGAACATTGCCGTTATTAAGGAAAAATTTAAGATTGCCTTGAAGCATATCGCCTAATTCTTTCGGATTGGTATCAGTCAAGCGAGGAAGAAGAAATTCTTTCTGGCTGTTAAGAAGAAGCTTTTCCATTTCGCTGTAAGTAGCAGTAAGGATTGAATTATCCATCTCCTTAAAGGAAATAACTTTCAGAGCATCAGAGTCCAAAACTTTTGGCTTGTGCACCTTGCGGATAAGAGCTTTGCAGAAATTAGCCGCTTGAGGACCAAGACCATTGCCGATGAGGACTACATCAAACTTGTCGCTTAGTTTAGCGATTTCTTTGGCGTGTTTAAGAGTGAAATATTTTCCCGGAAATTTTTTAGTGTTGATGTCAGGGATCAAAGTGTTGACCGCCCAAGCCACTTTTTCTGGAGCAGCGATAGTAACTGAATCGCAGCCGGCACGCAGGGCAGCTAACGCAGCTAAAGAGACCGGACCGACCTGATCTTCGCAGCCGCCGACAATTAAAACATAACCCGCTTCTCCTTTCTTCTGGTTCTTTCTTCGTTCCATCAATTTTTTAATGTGTTTAAGGTTCATAACGCAAAGAAAACGACAAAGGGTTTTATAAGCTTTCGTTTTCACTTGAAAGTGGGGTTCTTGACGGTTTATAAAGAAACAAGTGTTTTTTAATGTTGCAATATGGAAAATAAATAAACCAAAATTTTAAGACGCAAAAAAAAGATTTATATACTTGAACATTTTACTCCCCTTTAAGATGGACAAAAAAGGAGTGATTGAGCCAATAAACCTGATTATGGGATTAGTGGCAATACTCGGAGCAGTCTTGATAATGATTAACAAAGGGGAGTATGGACTTATCCTTTTGATAATTGCAACTCTGATAGAATCTTTAGCGAGAGTGGTGAAATAAAGTGGAACTAATCAACATAATTGTGGGAATAGGGATTATTATTCTAAATGTTATTCCCATAATCTTAAAAAAAGAAAAATATCTCGGAGTTACCATTCCCCTATCCCTATTAATTGCGGCTATTAAGGTATTATTTTTTAGTTAAGAAAAGATAAAAAATAAGAAAAATAAAAAAAGGTGAAACAGATGAAACACAAACAAACTAATCAAAATAGTTCTGATGCGTGGAAGAAGATAGGTATTGCGGCAGTATTAGTTGTGGCGGCTTTCGGATTTTTATTGTTTTTGGAAGGAAATATTACGGGAATGGTGCCAAAAACTGCGGCAAAAGTGGATACTGGAGTGGATAAGAAGGTCCCTGCCGGAAACCAAGCGCCAGTATTTCAAACAACTAAGCTAATTGATGCAGTGGTCGGACAAAAATATACAGCTACGATTAATGTAACTGATAAAGAAGGAGATAGTATTGATTTGAACGTAGTTCCCTCAGAAGCAGGAATTTCTCTAAAATCAAAAGCTGCGGGTGGCTGGTCTTTTGAATGGAGTAATCCTTCTCCAGCAGGAAAGAAAAAATCTATCACTCTTGAAGCTTGCAGTGTTAATGGGGGATACAAACAATGTACTAAGAAAACATATACTCTGATGGTAGCGTTGGATCTTCCGTCTTTTGAAACTAAAACTCTTCCTAAAGCAGTGGAAGGAAAAAATTATGAACAGGAAATCAAAGTAAAATCTGGTTCAGGAAAAACTATGCAGTTAAGTTTTGTTGCGGGAAAAATACCAAGTCCAGCGGCTAAGATAGAAGGAACTAAATTTAAATGGCTGAAACCAGTTGCAGGAACTTATACTCTGGGAGTAGAGGCATGCAGTGTCCAAGGAGCAGAAAAATCCTGCGCCATTAAGGATTTCATATTAGTTGTGGAAAAAGATAATGCTCCAGAATTTGTCACCAAAGGCCCATTGAATGTGGTCGATGGAGTGAATAATAATTTTGCAGTAGAAGTCAAGGAAATGGATAAGGATACAGTCAGTTTGAGTGTGAGTAGCCAAGGAGTACCTTCCGATTTGAAGATTATTCCTTCTACTGGAGTAATAACCAATGAAAAGCAGTCGTTTATGCTTAGCTTTACCCCTACCGCGCAATTGAACTTCCTTATTTTAAAAGCCACTAGCACGGGGAAATCTGGGGTTCCGATATCCACTGAGCAAAAGATTACTCTTACCCATAAAGTAGACACTAAACCAGGGGTAGGAAGCGTAACCGTTTTGTCACCAGAGGAAGTCGCTTCTGGAAAAGTAGGAAAAATAATCGAAGTGGAAGATAAAGATGGAGATAAAGTAACCGTAACCGATTTTAGTCTGGACTTAAAATCAAAGGGGATGGGAGCCACTAAGAGTTTAGCTGTTCCTGCCACGGTTCCGTATACTTTAAAAACTGAATTAGTCGGTGGTTTGCAGAGCAAGGTAAAAGTTACCTTCAGCTGGGATAAAACCAAAGTAACTGTAGAACCAGGAAGTATACTCAAGGCCAAAGCCTGTAGCAAGGGCGCTAATAACAAAGAGCAGTGTTCAGATATAAGCATCGAGTTATGGAAGTAACTCTTTTTTTATTTTTTTTATTTTTTAGAACCGTTAAGAGATAATTAGGACAAATGAAAAATAACTCAAAGGTATTGTTGGCTATCTTTTCTATTTTTATTAGTTATACTGCTTCTTAACTTATTTAGTATATATCAATCTGGGAGTTTTACTGGTGAAGCGGTGAGAGTTTCTAAAGGAATAGCAACTTCTAAAGGAATAGCAACTAAAACGTTGCCCTCAAATTTATTATCGGTTATTCAGCCGTATGCTAAGGCGTATATCGACAGGAAAAGCGTTGATAGTCTTGACTATTTTACTTCATCAGATGACGTTGATGGAATTTTTTATACCCTTAACATAGAAGCTCTTGCTCTGGAAGGAATCACCAATATAAAAGTACACGCTACCTTTGCTGGGGGAACTGGGCCGGCCATTTCCTCCGACTATATTTGTAACGGAAAACTGAGCTGTTCTATTTCTGAATCTTGGCCATTATTGAAAACAAATGATCAAGCGTTTGGATTATCTAATGATGAAGTGGGAAATCCGAATAAATGGGATAACTTTGTTAAGAGTGGAGTACTCAAAGACAGCCAAAATAAAAATAAACTCGTACTTAAACATTACGGGGATGTTTGTCCGATAGATCTTGGTGCTTCCACTTCTTCCTGTGCAGGGTCGATACAGATTATTATTTTCTTAACCGGGGGTGCGCAAAAAATTATTTATCTTAAGCCCGAAAATAATTTCTATTTTGAAGGAGATTATTCTCTTAGCAGCGATACGCAGAAGTATGATTATACGTTACTTTCACCTAGTTTAGACGCAAAGGGTATCTACACATCTTATTTCAAAGAAGATGCACCAGAAGAAGATAAATTCACTTTTGGAGATTCTGCATCCAACCTTATTAGTTTGTACAGCCCAGGTTGTGATTGTGTTTCTGCTAAGGAGATAACCATGTACATACCACCCACTGCTACGTGCGGAAACAACAAACTTGAAGGAAAAGAAGAATGTGATGGTGCATCTTTGGGTAGCCAAACTTGCGCAACTAAAGGATTTAGCGGAGGAAGTTTAACATGTGCAAATACCTGTAAATTTGAAACAGATGGCTGCAAGACCCTTAAAATTAGTACAACTCCTAAGACTATTACACCGACTACTACAAAAACTATTATTCCGACTACTACAAAAACTACTGGCGGAACAGACGAAGATCATAACTATGATCTCCCTGCGGGTTGTCAATTAGTCTGTCCCGTAGATGTATGTGCAGCTAAAAGTAAGAAATAGATATATCTTTTTTCTTGTTAAACTGAACTTGGTCACTTTTGTTATGTCAGAAATGCTTGCGAAAACCTCGCATGTCAAAAACTTATGTTTTTGAGCACACTCAGAAATTTTTAATTTCTGATGCTTTAATGCGAGGATGAGCATTTCTGAGCATCCTAAAAATCTGCTTGTTAAAGCAGGTGTCCGAACAAACTCCTCACTTTAGTGCGGAGTAGGACACCTGCGGCAGATTTTTATGATAAAAAACGTGGGCCCGGGGAGACTTTCCAGCCATCATTTTTTCCTGGCTTTTTGAACTCCCGACCACCGGCTGACTTAGGTTGTACCGATGCTGGCCGTATAAGACCGGTGCTCTATTCTTGTTGGGTTGATACCCCAAAACCAAGCTGAGCTACGGGCCCACCAAGAGGGAAAAAGCCGGCTTCAATAAAAATGTTTCTGTATAGAAGCCGTAAACTGATTCATGCGGGGGCGTAAGAATTTCCAATAGGAAGATTTATATAGTTCTTTATTATAACTATTGTTATATGAAGGAACTTATAGTTATTAAAAGGAACCGTACGTTGTTTATGGAGTCTAGTTTGCAAAGGATTTTAGAAATCTTCTTTATCATGCCGGATAAGGAGTTTAGCTTGTCTGAAGCTGCTCGCTTAAGCGGGGTTAAAAAATCTAATGCCGGCGGCTTCCTGCGCTTTCTGGAAAAAAGAGAGCTTATCATCATTGAAACTTTGAGTAATCTCTGGAGAATCAGGGCTAATCTTAAGAGCCAGATGTTCTTAAGGAGTAAAATTGTATATAATCTCAATCTGATTTATCAAAGCGGACTGATAGATTTTCTAAACGACTATTACCAGAATCCCCGGGCAATAATCCTCTTCGGTAGCTTTAGAAAAGGGGAAGACATCTCAACCTCAGATATAGACATTGCCGTAGAGCACCGGGATGATTACGAAGTCGTTAGATTAGATGATCTAGCTGGTTTTGAGAAAGTTTTTAAAAGAAGCATCCAACTACATTTGTTTAATCCCAAAAAGACCGACAAGAATGTATTAATAAATATCACTAATGGAATAGTGCTAAACGGCTTTTTGGAGTTAAAATGAATGAGGGAATAATTCGAGTATTGTTAAGAGATGGAAGCTTAAGACTACGGCAGGCGGACTTTTGTTACACAAAAACACCGAAAGGTTTAAATAGTAGTTATTCTATAATTTAGTATACATAAGTTTTGGATTAATCTAAAATTAAAATAAGAGCAATTTTAGAATATGGCATTGACGAGAAAAATATTGAAAAAACTGGAAGCTCAAGCCAAAGACAGAAAGATTTCCCTGCTAATCGGAGCGAGGCAGGTAGGCAAAACAACCCTTCTGAAAATGCTTTCTGAGGAGCTCTCTCTTAAAAATAAATGCTTGTTTTTGGATTTAGACATCCTAAGCAATTATGAAAAGATAAGCACTTTTGAGAGTCTTTTAAATCTGCTGAAGATTAACGGATATAGCGAAAAGCAAACAGAATTTTTTTATTTGTTCTTGGATGAATTCCAGAGGTATTCTGCAGTTTCAAAAATTATGAAGAATGTGTATGATAATCTGCCCAATGTCAAAATCTTTGCCTCCGGCTCGTCTTCCCTTGCCATAAAAAATCAAATTCAGGAATCTTTGGCCGGAAGAAAAATAATCCTCGAGATATTTCCCTTAGATTTTGAAGAATTTTTAACTTTTAAAAATGAGGACAAACTAGCCAGCAATCTGAAGAACCTTTCCAAATTGAAAGGAGATAAGCTAAATCAATCGCTAAAAGACTACCGGCGATTTATGGAAGAATTTATGATTTTTGGAGGTTATCCTGAGGTCGCCCTAAAACATAGCCTTGAAGAAAAAAAATTGGTTTTAGAGAGTATTTTTGATTTATACGTAAAAAAAGATCTGGTGGAATATCTTAATATCAATAAACTTTTAGAAGTTAAAAAATTAATTGAGTTTTTAGCGATAAATAACGGGCAAAAGATAAAATATGAAGAAATTTCTAAAATAACTTCCCTGAGTTTTAATGAGATAAAAAAATACCTCGAAGTTCTGTTCGAAACGTACCTGATTAAAGAAATCCGGCCATTTTACACCAATAAAAACAAAGAATTAGTGAAGATACCAAAGATTTATTTCTTGGATAATGGGGTGAGGAATTATTTTATAAATAATTTCAATGAATTGAGGTTACGAAATGATTCGGGATTTTTATTTGAAGGTTTTATCTTATCAGAGCTGCTTAAGCGGGGCAATAAAGGGATTAGATTTTGGCAGGATAAAAATTTTAATGAAGTAGACTTTATTTTGGAGAAAGACGGCAAGAGTATTCCTCTGGAAGTTAAGTTTAAAGAAGAATTAAAGCTTGAAAATCAGAAGAGCCTTAATGTTTTTCTTGAATCATACGCCCAAGTAGTTGAAGGGGTTATAATAAATCTATCTAAACAAAAAAAGGACAAATCGGTTAGGTTTATTTTGCCCTACAATTTAGACACAGTTTGAGTAATTCTTAGTGGAAAGAAGTTTTTTTATTATTTTATTTTTCCAATATAAAAAGCCTTATAAACTTCTTATTATTCTTCCTTGACAATGGAGCAAAAAGAGCTAGAGAAGACTTTAAAACAGCTGCATCCTTTAGAGAGAAAAGTCATTTTGATTCTTAAATCGGCCAAATCCTTTCCAGAAGCAGTGAAGCTGAGCGGCCTGCAGGAAGTGGAAGTGATGCGGGCTTTGGAATGGCTGGAAAACCGGGGAGCAATCAAGCTGGAAAAGCTGCAGAAGATTCTAGTGGAATTGGACGGCAACGGCCAGAAATACCTGCGAGAAGGCCTGCCAGAGAAAAGATTTCTTTTTGCAATGAAGAACATTGAGGGAGGAGTGGCTTTATCAGATATCAAACGAGTGGCTATGCTGACAGATGAAGAAGCACAAGTTTCTCTTGGGTTGCTGAAAAAGAAAGCGGCTATTGAAATCCAGACAGACGGAGCGTTAAAAGCAAAGCTAACATCTATCGGTAAATCTTTATTAGAAAAACTCTGGCTGGAAGAGAAATTCCTGCATAAGAACTTTCCAATTGATATGGCCACTATCATACATGAAGATAAATACGCTTATGAAGAGCTGAAGAAAAGAAAAAATGTTTTAGCTACCAAAGATGTAACTGAAAGAAAAATTATTCTTACAGATTTCGGTAAGCAGCTGACTGAACAGAAGATGGAAGACAAGGATACTCTCGGCTCTCTGACTCCGGGAATGCTGAAGATGCAGGCGTGGAAAGGAAAAGAGTTCCGTCATTATGATGTGAAAATCAATGTGCCTAAGATTTACGGAGGAAGAAGACATCCCCTGCAGGAGAGTATCAATCAGGTGAGAAGAATATTTCTGGACATGGGTTTCAAAGAGATGGAAGGGCCGCTGGTGGAAACAGCTTTCTGGTGCATGGATTCGATGTGGATTCCCCAGGATCATCCTGCGCGAGATGCCCAGGATACATTTTACTTGCCATACGAAGGAAGATTGCCGGAAAAATTGTCTAAGAAAGTGGCGGAAGAGCATGAGTTTGGAGGAAGATGCGGCTCTAAAGGATATGGATACAAATGGAGTCCGGCTTTGGCCAGGCAGCTGCTGTTAAGAACACATACAACTGCCACTACTTTCCGTTATTTCGGAGAAAAAAATATCAAACCGCCGGCCAAATATTTTTACATCGGCCGGATATTCCGCAATGAATCTATTGATGCCACTCATCTGCCGGAATTCCACCAAAGCGAGGGATTTATCATGGATGAAGGATTAACTTTGCGTGATCTGATGGGTTACATCAAAGAATTTTATCATCGTATGGGCATCGAGAAGATAAAATTCAAGCCGACTTATAATCCTTATACTGAGCCGTCAATGGAAGCATTAGGTTATAACGAGCAGTTAGGAAAATGGGTAGAGCTGATCAATTCCGGCATTTTCCGACCAGAATCATTGGAGCCGTATGGAATCAATGTGCCGGTGATTGCTTGGGGATTAGGGATAGAAAGGTTGGCAATGATGCTGCATCAGCAGAAAGATATCCGCAATATGCTGGGGGCGACAGGCAGCCTGAACTGGTTTAGGCAGCATAAATCAGTCGGACTAAGAGGATAATAAACAATGGTAATACTTGAAACAAAATATTCCTTGCTGAACAGTTTATTGGGAAAGAAGATTAACGAGAAAGAATTAGAAGAAACTCTTTTCGAGATGGGTTATGAACTGGAATCAATAACCGGAGATGAGCTACGAGTGGATATCACGGCCGAGCGGCCGGATCTGCTTTCTACTTACGGTCTAGCCCGGGCAATCCGAGCATATTTCGGGATGAAGAATGAGAAGTATAAACTGAAAGAATCTGGATTGGTAGTTAATGTGACGGGGGCGGCTAAAGAATGGTCGTATGCTGTTGCTTGTGTAGTCAAAGGATTGAAGTTTGATGACGGGCGGATTAAAGAAGTAATCAGAATACAAGAAAAATTAGGAGCTACTCTTTTGCGAAATAGGAGAAAAGGCGGATTGGGGCTTTATCCTTTAAACAAAATTAAATTTCCAGTTACTTATACTTCTGAAGAGCCAGGAAAAATAAGATTCAAGCCCTTAGAAGGCCAGCAAATAATGAGCGGCAGCCAGATTCTTGAGAGACATCCAACTGGAAGAACTTATAAGCATCTGATTGAAAATTGGAAACGATTTCCTCTGTTTAAAGATGCGGTTGGCCAGATATTAAGTATGCCGCCAATCATCAACTCTCACGAGCTGGGAAAGATTGATGAGACGACAAAAGATGTTTTCGTGGAATGCACAGGCACTGAATTGAAAACAATCAATCTGGCTTTGAGTATTCTAGTGGGAGCATTGATAGACATGGGGGGGGAAGCGTCTGCCTTAAAGATGAAGTATGGGGCAAAGACGATTGTTTCTCCCGAGTTCAAAGAAGAAGTTCAGGGTTTAGAAGTGAAAAAAGTCAATCGTTTGCTGGGATTAGAACTAAGTGCAGAGAAAATTAAAAAGCTGCTTGAGAAGAGCATGTATGAAGTGAAATCTTTCAATAAAGAGAGATTAGAAGTGATTGTTCCTCCTTTGCGTTCTGATATCTGGCATGAAGTAGATTTGATAGATGATGTAGCCAGAGGTTATGGATTTAATGATTTTGAATTACGAATGAAATCTGTAGAATCAACTGGAGAGACTACTCTTGCAGTGAAGCTGAAAGAAGAGCTGGCAGGTTTGCTGGTAGGATTGGGATATCAGGAGGCATTTACCTTGATGTTAACATCAAAGCAAGATCAGTTTGAAAAGATGAAAGTGAAAGAAGCCAAACATATCCAGCTGGGAAAAAGTGTGGAAGGAAGCATCAATATGCTGCGCTGCTGGCTGCTGCCGGAATTGATGAAAGCGCTGACCTACAATCAAAGTGCTGAATATCCCCATAAACTTTTTGAGATAAGCCAGGTTACTTTGTTTGATGAGAAAGCAGAAGTGAAATCAAAAGAAACTTTGCGTCTGGCAGTGGTTTGCAGCAATGCTTCGGCTAATTTTACCGAGATTAAGCAGGTGCTGGATTATTTATTAAGTGTTATTGGGATGGAGTATACAATCGAAGAGACAGAGCACGGCAGTTTCATCCCCGGCAGAGTAGGCCGAGTGATGGCCAAGGGACGGCCAGTGGCTTATCTGGGGGAAATCAAGCCAGAAGTGTTAGCGGCTTGGGGTTTGGAGATGCCGGCCTGTGCATTAGAGATGGATTTGGCGGAATTGTTTGGGTTGTAGGTGAAACGTATGAGTCGAGTAATCTTTCCATTTGATACCAAAAAGTTTTTTGAAAAATTTGTTAAGCATCACAATTTTCCGAAAAATGATTTTGAAAAACAAGCTATTCTGTTGTATTTAATTGAAAAATTTAAAGATAGTCGTAAGTATCTAGAACAAGAAGTAAACGAAATACTCAAAAAATATTTTGAAGATTATACTTTGCTTAGAAGAGAGTTAATCAATTTTGGATATATGCAAAGAGATTCAACGAGTGGGGAATATTGGGTGGTAAAGAGAGAACTTACTTTAGATGATGTGCGTAATAACGCTCTTCTAAGAAGGCATGCACAATCGTTCAACGTTTTAGATGAAGATAAAAAAGCATAACTCTTATAAACTAGAACATATACTTTAGATTAACTGATTCAAAATGAAAAAACTATCTTTATTGGTCTTGATGATGTTCGGTTTAAGCTACTTGGTCTTGGCTGCGCCAGATTTAGCTATACAAGAAATTAACATTGCCGAGCTGGGAGAACCGGGAGCGGTTATGGATCTTACTATCTTTATACAAAATATCGGCGAAGAAACCGTAAAAACAAGGCTGCCGGCACAGATTTATTTTGATAATGATCAATCCGCTGGAGCATATCCTTTAGTCTCTCTTTATGTGGATACTCGAGCAGATAAGGCGGTGCGGCCAGTAGAGATTATTTCAGCTGACGGAAGTAAAACAGAACAGTATCCAGTGAAAGAGAAGGTAATCTATTTGCAGCCGGCCTTAAGCGGTGAAATATTGGATAAAAAACTGCAGGAAATGGAAACGCGTTTAGAATTGTCTCCTGAAGAAAAAGTTAAAGCTTTGGAAGAAGCTAAAGAATTTTACTCTAAAGAACATGAACTGGGAGTAGATGGGTGGTTTATCACTCTGCAGCCTGAAGAAACAGCAAAGCTAGATTCCGTAGTCTTGTCGTATAACTATCCTTTTGAAGAAGTATCCAGTTTGGAATCTAAATCTCATCATTTCAATATCATGCTTGACCCGGCAGGAGAAATGGGCGAGGAGAAAATTTTCAATAATTTTGAAGGAAAACTGTTTACGGTTTCTCCCACGATTTTATCTGGTCCTTTGTCCAGCACAAAGAAACATCCGGCTTTAGAGGAAGGAGAATATTTTGTCACACGTCTAGGTTGTGCAGAATTGAAAGGGAAACAAGTCTGCAGTGAGATGAACGAGGATAGCACTTGGACAGTTTCAGTGGAAGGAGAAGAGCAGACTTACGATTTATATGGTCTGTTGATGAAATGGCTGAATGGTATTTTTAGTGATAGCAAACTAGCCTCTGCTCAGGAATTAGGGGGGGCAGAAATAACTGTTTATGCCAATGGATATAAAGTAAAAATTTAATCGTTAGGAATTATTCTACATTTATTCCTTTAGTCTGAAGAATTTTTTTTGCAGAGGCATCAATAAGATCTTCGGAAATAGTTCCTTTTTTGACGGCTTTTTCTACTACAGAAATCATATGGTAAATCTCTTTCGGATCTTGGTTGAAATTAAGCACCACGTCATTTCCAGCTTTGAAAAGATCAATGTACATCTGGTCTTTATTTGAATAATACTCTTTTAGTCCTAACATCATTACTTCATCGCTGATAATCAAACCAGTAAATTGGTTTTTTAAATCAGTTATCAGTTTATCTGAGACTACTCCTGGCTTTGATTCTGAATTCAAGATACCTTTGACGATGATGTGAGAGATCATGATAGCCGAAACATTATTTTTGATACTGTTCTCAAACATAGCTATGTCATCGGGAGTTATATCGGCATAGGTTAAAGTTTTGTGAGGATCGCTTGACGAGAGTGTCTTTCCGGGATAATGTTTGGCAGTGGCTAGTATCCCGCTGCTTTGTAAACCGAGAATATATGAAGCGGTTTTTTCTGAAGCTTCTAGCGGTGTGCCAGAAAAACTTCGACAGTTCCAGATGCTATCCTCTAAATCGACGACTGGTGCAAAATTGAGGGTGAAGCCCATCTCTGTGAGGAGTAGACCTTCATCATAGCCAACCGCATAAGCTTCTTCTGCGGTCTTAATCTCCTTTGCAGAAGGAAAACTTTGGAAGTTTTCAAAGGGATTTTTGCAGCCACCTTCCAAATCTAGAGTGATAAACAATGGAAGAATTGATTCTTTTTGAAATGTTTTAATGCTTTGAAGGAATGCTTCTTTTGATGGTTTGGCTCCGAGATGCACTCCGCCAATCAACATTTTCTGAAGAAGTTCTTTGTTATCTTCATTGCCATAGACAATAACCATCTGGGCAATCTTTTGTTTTAATGTAAGAGAGTCAAATTGAAGGGTATTTGTGGTTTGGTTATAAACAACATTTTTCGGTGCATCAATCTGTAAAGGCATGCTCTTCTGAAGGTTGAGCAGTGTTAAGACTATCACGAGAAGAGACAAAATTCCTAGTAGTAAAAACTGAAAAAATATTTTTTTATTTATTTTATTCTTGGATTTTGGCATAGTATCCCTCTTCTTTGCAGGTGTTGAAAGCCTGACGGTTGACTAAATAATATTGTCCGGAGCTTTCGGAGATGTAACACCTGAACTGAGAGTTATCTTTTTTGCAAGCAAGCTGTTTTTCGATTTCTGAACAGCAGTAATCCAGTGGAATCTCAGTAGAAATATTTTTATTATTGAACATGCAGCTAGGTTCTGAACTATCCAAAGCGTATACGACTTTTCCTGCGATTGAGTTTAACGGGAGGAGTAGATTTACAAGCAAGATAACTATTATACTAGCTAAACTGACGTTAATCTTAGTGATAAGATTCATAATCAGAAGGTAATTATTGGGGTTTATTAAATTAATGGGATTTAAGAATGAGTTTTTTCAAAGTTTATTCTACATACACTTGGCCGCCCTCTCCGTTCTGTAGGATAAAATTCATATCTTTGACTTTCAGCCGTTCTTCCCGGTTGCGAAGGAAGGCAGAGATAGATTCTCCTACCTGGTTGCAGTAGAAAGCTTTGGCTAAAGTGTAATCTAAAGAAAAGATGTTCATCCAATCTTTATTCTCTTGGTAGTAACCTTCATGCCGTTCGGGAATGGAATCAGTGAATAAGACGGGAACTCCGGCTCGGCGGAATCGTTCTTCTGCAGAGATGCTGTTTTTCCTGCTTAAGATGGCATGGGTGGCACAGATGTAAACTTCGGCACCTAGTTCTTGTAAATTCTGGACCGGACCATTTTTCCCGGTTTCATATTCTCCCACCAAAGAGCCGCCGGAATCAATCATATCCTCGACAATAATAGCCTTTTTTTCAGAAAGGTCTAAACCAAGAAGTTGTTTGGTCTCTGCTCGGCCGTGGGCTAATCGGTCTTTGTCAAAAACTTGATATTGGGTGTCTAATAAACGAGCCAATTTTTTCGCTTTTTTGGCTCCTCCCGCATCAGCAGCAAAAACAATCACTTGTTTCTCTTCTCCTTTAAACGAATCTTTTAATTTTTCTCGGTAATAAGCAGCGAATTCAGGAATGGCGCTGAGCTCGTCCAATGGACCGTCAAAATAACCTTGTTCCTGCTGGGCATGCAAATCAAAAGTGACGATTCTTTTAAGGCGCTGACCCATGCTGGCAAAGAGCCAATCAAACAAGCCGCTGGCAGTGATGGGGACTCGGCCGTCATCTTTTTTGTCCTGGCGCATGTATGGAAGGAATGGAACATAAAGGGTGGTTGATTTTACTCCTGCCCGTTTAAGATTATCTCCAATGACTAATAGCTCTACTAGATCTACATTTGGGTCTTGAAATTTATGAAAAAGATGAACATCTTTTTCCCGGACATTTTCGTTGATCTGGGTAAAGAATTCCTGATTGTTGTGCTGTTTAATGGTGCGGCTGCAGAAGTGCAGATTTTTTTCTGCGATACCTGCTAAAATTTCTTCTTCCTCAGAACTAGGTTCAGGAAATTCTTTGTATACTCTCTTTTGGATCATCCCTTCCAGTTGTTTTTGATGAGGCTCGGCCGAGCGGCTGCTAAGAAGAACAACATCAGAAAGACGAGAAAGCTTATGGTGGCGGTTCAACCTTTCGACGGCCGAGAAGCTCATGAGTGGATGTTTCTTCGGCCGTTTAAATAGTTTTGTTTAGTGGAGAAGAGAGATGATAAAGTTTTTAGTGTGTATATGCCTGATGGACCAGTCGGGATTTGAACCCGAATTTCCGCCTTGCGAAGGCGGCATCTTAGCCGGATTGGATGACTGGCCCGTAAGGATTTATTTTTCTTGTTATTTAAAAGAATACTGATAAAATTAAGAAGAAAATATACTTACTTTTTATTTGCCGCTTTCCTTTTCTTAGCCGTTCTTTTAGTCTTGGGCTTTGGCGTAGTGTTCCAAACCGGCAAGCCGAGTTCTTCAAAGGCGGCGGCCACTTTGGCATGAGAAGCGTTCTTTTCTATTTCAATCACTCGGTCTAACGGTTCTAAGTGAGCAAGATTGACTTTCTTTCTGCGAGTTGCTCCATCTACCAAAGCAAACTTGTTATCTTGGAGATCAAGAATGACACATTCTTTGCCAGCATCTCGGCCAGCGATCTTTACGCATAATCGTCCAATTTCAAGCATTTTGAATCTTCTCCACAAATTTAGCTCTCATACAGGGGCTGCAAAGCACGCCTCCGTAAGGCCGCTCCGGCCGGCGCTGAGTTCTAGGCAAAGCACGAATCTGATAAGACAAGCCATGAGGTACACCAGATAAAACTTTTCCACAGGAAGCACAATGGGCTTTGGCCGGTTTTTTCCGGCGGTAGTGCATTGCAGTTTTTCCTCCCGGTGTCTTGACAAAAGCTTTACGATATGTTCCGGATTTATGTTTTCCTTCTGGCATTTTAGTTCTGAACCATAGTTTATTTATAAAGATTGTTTAGCCACTAACTTAAATTGTGGCTAAATCCTCATCAGACAAGATAGTAACTTTTGTTGATTCTCTGGAGCGGACATCTGAGCCGACCACATAAGAAACATTGGAAGTTTCTGCTATCTTGATCAATTCCTTATCCACTGTGCCGTCAATAACGATACCACTGACGTTGCCTAATGTTTTGATAGTGGTAGCTAATTCCATGCGCGGCACTTTGCCTAAGACATTAAGTTTGTCGTCCAATAAGCAGGCACCACGAGTACCAAATAAATTGTCCAAGGTGGATTTTAATTTGGCTTTGTCTTTAAGCTGCAATGGCTCTTTTTTAGCAGAAGCAACTGGTGCGGTGGTTACGGAAGCAGCAGCCGGGCTGTTCTGAATAGTGCTATGCATAGTGGGCATGGCCTGGCGAGTGAATCCACCTATAGTAAACCCTGGCTTTTTGGTAAACGGCTGGGCAGCAGGAGAAGAGAAAACCTTTCTCTCTTCACCATTAATTCTAGGCGATTCATCTGTGGTAGTGATATTCAGTTCCAGTTTTGCTTGCTCTGCAGTGATTCTGCCGCGCAAAGCTTTGTGGATCTCTTTCTTGGTAATCTCTTCGACCTCGGTGCCATTAGCTGCTTTACAGACAAAATCAATATCGGCTACGGCCAATAGTTCTCTGATGATAAGATCTCCTCCTCGGTCTCCATCAACAAAAACAACTAAGGTCTTTCTTTTGCTAAGATCCTTAATTGTTTGGGGGACAGAAGTGCCGTTGATAGCAATAGCGTTCTTAATACCATGCTTAAGCAGGTTAAGAACATCGGCTCGGCCTTCTACTACAATCACTTCATCAGATTCTTCAACTGCAGGACCGGCAGGCAACCGCTCTCGGCCAAATTCCATAATTTCCATTACCCTTACGGACTGAGAGACTTCATCAGCCAATTCCTGAGAATCGGGCAAGGCGCTATCCATCAAGCCTCGTAGAAGGGCTTTAGCACGTTCAATCACTTGGGTGCGTTTGCTTATTCGGATGTCTTCCATCCGAGTAACCTCTACTTTAGCATTGCACGGACCGATTCTTTGAATAATCTCTAAAGAAGCAGCCACAATAGCGGTTTCAGTTCTATCTAAAGAAGACGGAATAATAATTTCTCCCATGGTCTTACCACCCATGGTATTAGTGTCAACTTCGATGCGGCCGATTCGGCCGGAACGCTGTAATTCTCTTAATTCTAAATCTGCTCCTAACAGACCTTCAGTCTGGCCGAAAATTGCTCCGATGACATCGGGCTTGTCGACCACACCTTCGATATTGATAGTAGCATGAACAATATACTTAGCCGCCACAGGGCTAATCTTTGCCATTTTAACCAACCTCCATTAATATTCATTTTGATTGTTTTTTTTAATTTTTTTATAGTGCGTATTATTTCGATTATTTTGTGTATTACCGTTTTTTATTAACCTCTAGAAAAACATACATTAACTCTCACTATTTAATTCAATTTTAATTTAATCGGTGATTTTGATGAATGTTATGTTTTTCTGAAGTTGAAGCCCGTATGTAACCCCCAAATTCATAGCTTGGATTACATCCGACAGCTCGATTAGGTAACTCTAATACGGGCTTTTAAGTTCAAAATGAGGGTAATATATAAACTTTTGTGGATTTTTGATGAGGTATCAGAAATAATGAGATAAAACATCTAAAACTCCAAAACAAGCAGGAAGAGCCAATGCTCCTCTGAGAGCGCCCCGCTTAAAGTGCTGGCGGAAATCATCAGTTATTCCATCTTCGGTTCTAAGAGCATTATAAACTGGATTGAGAGCACCACCGACCAAGCCACCTCCTACGGCCATACCTGTATACAGGGCAATGTGATCTAAAGTTCCTCCTAACGCTGGTTGAGTATTTTCTAAGATAATGGCAGTAACTGCTCCTGTACCTAAGCCAACAGCGATATTTGGTTGAGAATGCAACTGTCGAACAAGATTAGTTCCCCGGCGAAGACCTCGAGCGATAGAAAGTGCTATATACGCAGCTCCTCCGCTAACTAAGCCGTAGCCCATTGGGGGGGCATAAGAATGACCCGCTTTAGCGATTTCTTCTAAAATGGGGAAATCCATATCAATAAGAAAATTTGTTTATTTATAAGTTTTTCTACTAATAAATAGTAATCGAAAAAAGTGATGTCCATGGTCAAATAAAGTATTTTTTAATATTTTATGGGCGTTTATGATATATAAATGTTAACGAAGGGTTAATTTTATATAATCCGACTTATTTTATCGTTTAACTGATGATTAATTAAACGAGGTGGGCTAAATGAAAGAAATTAAAGATTTAAAGAAAGATGCGATACAAGAGATTGGGCAGGCAGCGGCTGAGTATAAATATCTGCAAAAATTACATGATGAATTAATCCTTTTAAAATCTGATTTAGGAACTAATCCTAAACGGAGCGAAAAAGACGTAAGAGAGGCAATTAGTATTGTACGGGGAAGCTTAGGGAGAACTGAGAGATACCTGAGCAAAGTTGATCTTAAAAAAGATATCGCTGAGTTGATGGGATATCTCCCGCAAAAGCTTAAAGCACAGTTAGCTGATATGGATAAACTGATAGAGATAGCTTTGAACTTTTTTATACAAAAAGCATCACGTTATACTGGTGCGTTAAAGCAAGGGTTAGATGATTTGGAAAAAGAAGTAGACCAGGCAGCGGAAGCAAAAGATGCCAGAGTAAAAAGTTCCTCCCTAATCAGAGCTCGACAGCATGTCGATGCGATATTGGGTGAAGTAAATAAAACTATAGAGTTTATTGGTGGTTTCGAAGTAGAGCTGGGAAAATACCAGAAGTTTTTGGACTACTTAGAAGATCTTTAATTTAAAGAGAAAAAATCCTGTAATCAAGAGAAGTAACAGGATAATAAGGAATATCCACCAAGGAAACCGGGATTTATCTTTTTTCAAGTATGAATGGATTTTCTCCTGCATCTGTTTGATTTTCCCCTCTTTCAGTAAGTCTAATAATGCGAGATATCTTTTTCTTTCTTTTTCCTTTTTTATAGAAGAAATTTTTCCCAGAAGAAGCTGCTGAAGATAGATTATAAGTTGTTTCTTCTTCTCTGCGTCTTCTTCTGCAAATATCCCCGTAATTATTTTAAGCAGTTCTTTCATTTTTTGGTAAGGAAGCGGGAAGAGAAGCTTTTTTAGCATCTTCTACTAATTTTCCTAAGATAGCGTAATCTGCATAAATTTTGTGAAGCGAAGCATTTTTATCTTCAATCTCTTCTCTTAAAACTAGTATTATGTCTTGAATCTTTTTGTTAGCAGAAAAATCTTTTTCCAGCGCCTTAAACCACGATTCTACTTCGTTCAACCAGGTTTTGTATTCTATCACCAGTTTGGCGTATTTTTCCGGAGTGTATCCTGCAGAATGAATTTCAGTTTCAAATGCGCGGCATAATTCTGAAATTTTTTTTGGAGAGAGGTGGGCCAGCCGGGTAATAGCTAGGTTTTTCTTTCCCTGTTTTAGTTCTTCAGTTTTCATGGTGTTCCACTGACTGCACTGCTGGCTGCAGGAGCACCTGATGGAGGAGAAGAGGGAGTTCCTCCTCCGGAGCGGCCAGTTCGCCATTTTTTAAGACCAAATATGCCTCCGAGGATTATAACTATTCCAACTAATATCCACCACCAATTCCCCGATATCCAACTGGTAGAAACACATCGATTAGTATCGTCATCGCATTTCTCCCCTTTCGAACAGCTTGCCGCCTCGCCACAATATGATTTACATTGTTTGTTTTCGCAATAGAATTTATTTTCATCTTTGCAATCTTCATCTTTATCGCACTTTTTATAATCTTTTGCAGAGGTGAGGGAATCAGAAGTTGTTTCTTCAATTGGTGATGTTTCAGATTCATCTGTAGGAGGAGCTGCGGACTCGTCCTCTGTTCCTTCTTTAATAGTATCTTCTTCTGGAATAGTTTCTGCATCATCTTCGGAAACAGAATCTATCTCGTTTCCTACGGATTTAATAGACAATTGAATGTTTTTCCAAGTAGTAAGGGGAGAGAAATCTTTTGCTCTAAGATGGAATCCTCCAGTGTCTCCCCAGTTGTAAAGAATGTTTACTCCGGGAACGAGAATCAAATATATCAAGAGAAGGATTAAGAATACCTTAAGGAAGAATACCCCCCAATTAGTACTCTTTTTAGCAGCGGGTTTAGCTTCATCGGCCATATCTAAAGGAATAAATCTACGTTTTTAAGCTTTTCCGTTAAGACTTAGATAATTTGTGTTTATTTATGCAATAAAACTATTTTGTCAATAATTTTTTTAAGATCACGTTGAAGCCATTAGCGGAAGTAGATTTTCTACGCCGAGCAATGGCTACAGCTTCTTGATAAAGAGCTTCTTCATCTCGAGGAGAGGATGTCTTTTATACTTCAGCAGATCCAGAGATTATTATGCCGTTCTCCTTATGTAATCCTAACCTAAGATTTATACTTCTTATCTCATCTTCTTGCTTTTTTATTATTTCTTCTATTGCGGAACACTCTTTTAAGGAATACTTCGTTTTTCCCATTTTTATTGCATTAATTCCATTTTTAGCTACTCGTATCTGACCTTTCAGATTTTCCTTTCGTTGTTCTAATTTCGTTCTTTCACCATCTTGTGAATAGTCTTCTGATTCTTCTTCTACAGTTCCCCGAACAATAGGTCTAAGTTCAATGAGGATGTTGTCGAATGCGTCTTTTAGCCTATTATACCGATGCTCTTCAAATTCCTTAAGTAGATAGTCTACTACACCAATGGTGCGTTCAATCGAAAGATTCTCTATGTGTGCGTTACTTGTTTTCGCGGATTGTTTTTTGGCTTGGAGTCTTAGCTTCAAAACTCTTAAAAATTGAGTGATGTCTTTATGCCATTTTGGATAACGTCGAATAAACTCTTTAAACTTGTCTACGGAACCAAATCTTTCTTTGATTTCTGTTTGGTAAGAATCAATAATCCGATCTAATTTTGTATTAGACTTGCCGATTAGATTACTCAGTTTAAGCACTTCTTCTGCTCTAAGCTCAGAGGTTTTTTTTGCCATTTTTTATTTCCAGGGATAATCTTCTACAGATTGTATATACTCTAATTCATCCGGATTGTCCATAACACGTTCTAAATTTTCTAAATCTTCAGATAAGAAAGCAGGATGCCGTTCCTCTTTATACTTAAATATTTTAGGTATACCAATTGCACCCCCCATGATTGAAGCTATTAGAAGAAGTATAAATCCTCCCCCCGCAAGAAAGGGGTTCTTGTTTATCCAAGTATCTAATCTGCTGAACCATCCAGCCGATGTTTCTTCATCAGGTTCTCCTGTTGGTGTTTTTGGAGCAGGAGTGGATTCAGGTTCAATTGGAATAGGAATGGTTTCTAGTTCTGTGGGAGGAGTTTCCTCTTCTGGTGTGTCTTCTGGAACTTCTTCGGGAGGAGTCTCTTCAGTTGCGTCTTCTTCTGGTGTTACTTCTTCTTCTGTTGTGTCCGCTGGAACTTCTTCTGTCGTTTCTTCTTCGGGAGGAGTTTCTTCAGTTGCGTCTTCTTCTGGTGTTACTTCCCCTTCAGAGGTTTCTTCTTCTGGAGGAGTTTCTTCAGCCGGTTCTTCTGTTGGTATTGTCTCTTCTTCGATTAGTTCTCCAGGTATAGCCCATAACGAATCCAACATCTCGCTAAGCGTAGCTTTAGTTTGATCCCAGAAGCTTTCTCCTTCCACTTCTGCATTTGAATCTCCTCCTCCGACAAGAAGGTAGCTGCCGATATTAAGAATAATCCAAACTAAGAGGAAGGCGAAGAGAAATGCCAAAAGCTTAGCCCACCATTTTTCTATTTTGCCCAGCCAGACGATGATTAAATAAGCAAAAGCCACACCGATAAAAAAGAAGATATACTGCATAAAGGGAATAAGAAATGAGGGGCTGAGGCCGGCCTTTAAAGCGCCAATGGCAAGAGCTAAAGAAACAACAATGGCAATCCCTAAGAGAGGGCCGCGTTCTTTACTATCTTTTCCGTATACTCTCTTAAGAGAAATCCAATTGATAGACAAGAATAGGGTAAAGAAAAATAGAAAGTCAATCAATGTTTTATTTGTATCATAAAGACCTAAACCAGTAGTACCGTAACGAAGATTGTCTAAGAATCCTTGGGCTGAAACCATAGGAAAAAGGAAGAGAATGAATAGTAATGAAATTAACACCATCATCCTCTTTTTCATAAATCCTTTTTTTATCTTCATTTTAAAGCACTGGCTAACGCATCTTCAGCAATGGCTTCACGATTTAAAGCCACTCCATTTAATGTTTTGATACGGGAAAGACTTTTCTCTGATGCGCTGGAAAGTTCTTTTTGTTTAGCAAGATAAGCCGATACTACGGTGTTCAAGCGGGATTCATCTCTTTCTCGCTCTAAACTGAATAGTACTCCTTGACTGGAAAGGAGTTCCTCTGCATTAATATCAAGAAAACGGACAAATTCATCCAAGATGTTGAACCGAGTGTCAATATCATCTGCCAGAGCAGCATTGCTTTGGGCTATTTCTCCAAGACGTTCTTGGATGTATCCTGTGAGTTTATCAATCTCCTTTTCCATCTTGTGGTTTATTTTTTCTTGTTCTGCGTGAATATAATTAACAAGAGCAGGCTTAATCACAGTCAATTTTCTTGAAAGATTTTCCGGCAGCTGCAAAGCAGCAAGAGTTCTTTCCACTAATTGTCGGAGTATTCCCGGACGGGGAAAAGGCAATCGGAATTCATCTCTTTGCAAATTACTTTTTAAGAATTCTGCGGTTTCCAAATCGCCGAAATCTTTTTTTAATTGGGAGATTAATTCATCTTGCATGCGATGATACAATCCTTTAGTTTCTTTTAACGGATCTCTAAACGTGTTTTTGTTCTCCCATTCTTTTTCCAAAGAGAGTAACTGGACTTCCAGTTCCTTCAAAAGTTTTATTTCATCAGGATAACGGAGAAGAGGAAGAATCAATTTTTCTATTTCCTCTGCAGACGAAGGATCAAGTAGAGCATCTTTAAATAAGTGGATAACGGATAAGAGAGACAGGGTGTCTGAAGCCGCTTCCACTGCAAGTAAAAATTTGTTTAAGCGGCTGCTTTTTTGAGCCTGAAGCTGTAATTCTTCTAAATGTAAACGAGCTAAAGATTTTTCCACTACCCATCGACGGAGGAGAGGTTTTCCATGGGTGAGTATCTCCTTGATTCTTCCTTGATTTTGGTTGATAGTAGTTACCCACGCACCAGGGTCTTTTGTTAAACCTTGCAGGAGCTGTTTTAAGTAACGCTCTTCCTGTTCAAGATAACTGGCTTGTTGCAGATCAATCATTTTTGTAAGACTCTTCTTTTTTCCAAGGGAAGACGGCTAAGTACCTTTTTAAAGTTTTCTTCGCCTAAAATGTTCCTGGCTGTTTGTACATCTGTTTGGCTTAATCGAATATACTCATTTACCAATCCTTTAATTTTTTCGCGGTTCATTTTTCCTCCTTAAGGTGTTGGGGGTGGCGTTGTTAGTCTAGTTAACTCATTAGTCAAAAGTGTGAATTCTGCCGGAGCAAATTTTTTGGTAGTACGAGCATTTTCCTCGTCCACAATTGTTTGTAAAACACTCAGTTTATCTGCATCATTGGTCAGCCGGTTTATCCTAGCTAGAATATCTCCAGCTTTATTAAAATAGCCGTTTTCCACTGCTTGAGCAAGATTAGCGGTAAGAGCGGGAATGTCTGGCGTTGGCAAATTTAATTCATTTTCAATATCTAATATCAATCTTCTTTTAGCTTCCCGGCTGGCATTCCAATTGTTGATACTATCTTTAAGTTTTCTTCCTAACGCCATCCCTATCATGCAACCTACATCACTTAATCCCCCTACAGATTCACAAGTTGGAGGAGTTGGTCCGCAATGGGGACACACGTAATCTTCTGAACCAGGAGGTGTTTCTTCGCATCTTCGATTGCAAGCACTACATCGGTAAATAGAAGCAATGCTTCGGATAGCACCGCTCCCTATAGATCTTAAAAAGATAAACAAGGATACTCCCACTACCAACCAAATGAGTTTAGTTACTGGGCTTTCTCCGGGAATAAAGGGGGGCGGAGAAGTAAAGAAACCAAATGAGACAAGAATCTGGGCAGAATAATCTGCTGCCATCACTGCTGCGGCTAAGGCCCAAATCCTCCTCCCATCTTGGTTGAAGAAAGGTATCGCGGAGAGAGGCATATAAACGGCAAAGACTATTCCGACATAAGTCACATATAATATTGCGTTTAAGGAGACTCCATTATTAGCAGCAAAAACAGCAATAAATCCGAAGATCCAATGTCTAAAGTTGCCTAAGCCTCCCAAACCTTGTTGAATTCTTGCACTTAAACTCGTGGCTGCAAGGAGCAAAATAAACACAATAATCCCTGCAGGCAAAGGATAAACTTTTTTGCCTACAGAATCAACTTCTATCTTTAGAATGCCATACTTGAGCTTTCCTTTAGAAGAATATGTTCCGGTATGCTCTCCGAAAAGACCGGCATCAGGCGCCCTTTCTCCGAAGAGGAACTTTTCCGCATCAGTAAACGTAGAATGTTCCCAAATACCTGGAGCGTTAACAATATTTTTGCTAGCATCAAATTCGACCAGATTGTAGGCCAAAATTAGGGCTATAACTACAGCTAAGACATAACCAGGAGTGTTGGCGGTTCCATCATTTTTTTGAAAGAATTGTCCAATTTTTTTTCCAATATTTCCCAACGGAAGAATGGGAAGAATAAACGCCATCAAAAACCAGAAAATTCCGACATTAGCTAAAGGCTTGAAGTTGAATTGATCGTTTTGAAATGGAAAAAGCCATTTAATAAGTTCATGCTGGTAGACTTTTAGATCCCCTAATTGAAACGAGATGTACCCCCCAATCACTATAAATAGAAGGATTAGTATATACGCAGCAGTTCCTGTTTTACCTTGTTTGGGATTTAAAGCATCTTTAAATGGGGGAGTAAAATATCCCACCAAAATCATAAATCCGCCGATTAAAAAAATATTCAGAAAAAAAGTAGGGGAAGTAAATTTGGAAAAATCAATTCCTCGCATCCAGCCCCCACCTTTTAAACCCATGAAAGCAGCTACTCCGATAAAGGCCAAGATTATAAGAATAACTACCCATTTAACAGCGCTTCCACTTTGTCCTTCGGCCATAGGTTACACTCTCTTTTATCTTCGAAATAAATAAGAAGGAGTATATAAGGTTTTAGCTTTCTAAAGAAAATTATTAGATAACTTTGACTTTGCTGCCGATGGCCTGTCCGGGCATACCGGTCTCGAAGATGGCCCAATCTGCTTTTTGATATGGTTTCCAACATATTGGAAACCTTTATAAATAGACAGGAAATGGTTACATGGTATGAAAGGGATAATCGAAATACTGCAAAAATGGAATCTTTGGGAGAGGAAAATATCCTCGGGTGTTAAGAGGGAAAAATACATCAAAAAAATCATGCCTTTTATGGAAAGAAAAGAGGTATTAGTTTTGAAGGGCATAAGGCGCAGCGGCAAATCCACCCTCCTTAGGCAATTGATGGAAGAATTGCTTAACGCTGGAAAGGATAAAAAACAAATCCTTTACCTAAATCTTGAAGACTATGGCTTTGCGGATAATCTCACGCTGGAACTATTTGATGAGGTGTTGGATACTTACCAGCAGTATGCAAAGAATAAGGGAAAAGTCTATTTTTTTATAGATGAAATCCAAAAGATTTCTTCCTGGGAAAAATGGATCAGGACAAAATACGATCTCGGAGAAAATATCAAATTTATTCTTTCCGGCTCTTCAGCATCGTTGCTCTCAAAAGAATTATCCACTCTTCTAACTGGAAGAAATCTATCGTTCACAGTCCTGCCGCTTTCTTTCAGCGAATTTCTTCTTTTTTCTCCTTCTGGAAATACCGAAGAATATTTCCATTATGGAGGATTCCCCGAAGTAGTCTTGGAAAAATCAGAGGAGAAGAAAACTTTTCTTTTACAACAGTATTTTGAAGATATTATTCATAAAGATATTATCGATCGGTACGCTATAAGAAATACCAAGCAAGTGATGGAATTGGCGAGATATTTAGTTGCCGCTTCAGGCTCAAAAGTAAGTATAAATAAACTGTCAAAAATGTTTGGTTTGGCTAAAGATACCTTACAAACTTACATTAGTTATATGCTAGATGCGTACTTGCTGTTTGAAGTAACTTTTTTTTCCTATTCCCTCAAAGTGAGGCATGACATCGCCAAATTGCCTAAATTTTATTGCTTGGATTTAGGCTTAATAAACGCCATTCAAGTAAGATATTCCAAAAACGTGGGGCAGATGTTTGAAAATGCGGTACTGATAAAACTTGTTGAGCAGTATAGCGAAATAAGTTATTGGGGAGATGGCGAGTCGGAAGTAGATTTTGTAGCAGGAAAAACTGCGATAAACGTAACTTCCAGCAATGAGATTCCCCTTCGGGAAGAGGAAGGACTAAAAAAATTCAGTCAAAAGCATCAGGAATTTATCTTGCGGTTGATTACCAAATCATTGAAAAAAGAAAATATTTTCCCGCTAGAGGAGTTCCTTGAAAAAGAACTTGTTTGAAGAAACTTTCTCCGATTAGATAACTTTGACTTTGCTGCCGATGGCCTGTCCGGGCATACCGGTCTCGAAGATGGCCCGTACCTGGCCGTTCCTTCCGTGGGGGGCAGAAATCTTGCCTTTCAGTTCCTTGCCGGCCGGGCTGGTCCAGACTATTGTTTTTCCTACGGCGGCCTGAGCTTTTTCTTTGTTAGAAACGCCATTGATGCGAATAATCATCTGGTAATGATGGACAGTCCTTTTTCCCCGGCGGAAATTAACAATGTTTCCTTCCATGTTTTTTGAAGAAAGGGGGGTTATTTAAAAAGATTGTTCTCTTCTTGCAGAGGAAGGTGTTTAAGGTTTATGGAGTAAACCTGACCATAGTCCGGGGAAAGGGAATGGCATCTTTGATGTTGTCTAAGCCGCAGAGCCAGGAAATAACTCTTTCTACCCCCATGCCGAATCCTCCATGAGGAACTGAGCCGTAACGGCGGGTATCTAGATAGAATTGATATTTAGCTGGATCCTCACCTTGTTCTCGTAGGCGCTGTTCCACCTTTTCCAAGACTTCTTCCCGCTGGGAGCCGCCAATAATTTCTCCATAACCTTCCGGAGCGAGAAAATCGCAGCCCAGAACGACTTCTGAGTTTTTTTCATCCTCTTTCATGTAGAAAGCTTTAACTTTCTTGGGATAATGTGTAACGATAACCGGGGTGTCAAAATGTTTCATCAGTTCGTCTTCTTCAACAGTACGTAGATCTTCCCCCCAAGGCAATTCTATGCCGTTTTTTTCTTTAAGCAGTTTTAAAGCTTCATCGTAAGTGATGCGGGGGAAGGATTTAGTGGCTGCAGGTCGGAGTTTAGAAATATCGCGTTTAAGCAATTCTAACTCTTTTGCATTTTTTTCCAAAACGGTTTTGATTATATCTTTTAGCAGGGCTTCTCCATGTATCTGTATATCAGTAAAATGACACCACGCCATTTCCATCTCTGCATGCCAGTATTCCGTAAGATGGCGAGAGGTCTTTGATTTCTCTGCTCGGAAAGAAGGAGCAATAGTATAAATTTTTTCTAATGAGAAAATAGCCGGCTCAGCGTAAAGCTGCCAAGTTTGAGCGAGATACAGCGGCTTGCCAAAATAATTAACTTCGAATAGAGTAGAGCCGCCTTCAGCAGCAGCTGGCTGGAAGATAGGAGATTGATATTCATAAAATCCTTGTTCGCGGAAATAATCATGAATGGCTCCAAAGACAGTATGGCGGATTTTGAGAACAGCAGTCATCTTTCTGCTTCTTAGCCAGAGATGGCGATTGTCCAGCAAAAATTCTGGAGAGAAATCTTTGGCAATGGGAAAATTATCGCAGGGACCGATGACCTGAAAGTTTTTGACATGCAGTTCGTAGCCAGTAGGAGCTCTCGGCTCTTTTTTGATGATGCCGGTGAGTTCAAGAGAAGCTTCTAGATGCAGCTTGTCAGCAGTCTTGAAGTTTTCCTCCCCTACTGCTTCTTTATCAATCACGCATTGGATGATCTCTGTAGAATCGCGTAAGACGACAAACTTGACATTGCCACTGCCTCTTTCCCGGTAAATCCAGCCGCGGAGAGAGATTTCCTGATGTTCATATTCCGGAGAAAGGATACTGGAGATGGGGAGAAAGGTTTTCATTTATTCTAAAGAAAGGAACTATTTTAAATCTTTTTTGGTGTTGTCCCATAAAAACTAAAAAACCTTTATAAAACACGTAAAAAAATAAAGAAAAATGGCATCAGCTGGAACAATGATTGAGAAGGTGGCCAGAATCACCAAGAATCCCAAGTTCATCAGGAATATCTGCACCTCTGCCCATATTCATCATGGAAAGACTGCTTTAACAGATAATTTGCTAGCTGCAGCCGGTTTGATGTCCTCTAAGTCCGCAGGAGATTTGGAAGAAGGTATGGCTACTTGGCAGCACTTGGATGAGCAGGAAAGACTGATGACGGTGGATGCAGCCAATGTTTCTATGGTTCACATTTACCATGGTGAAGAATACCTCATTAATCTGATTGATACTCCTGGGCACGTTGATTTTGGAGGCAATGTCACTCGAGCAATGAGAGCAGTAGACGGAACAGTTGTCCTTATCTGCGCAGTAGAGGGAATCATGCCTCAGACAGAGACGGTAGTCAAGCAGGCTCTTCGAGAGAGAGTCAAACCAGTTCTTTTTATCAATAAAGTAGACCGTTTAGTGAAAGAGTTAAAACTATCTCCTGAAAAGATTCAAGAAAGATTCATCAAGTTAATCATGGATTTTAATAAATTGATAGAACGAATTGCCGAGCCGCAGTTTGCAGAGAAATGGAAAGTAAGCATCCAAGACGGAAGCGTGGCGTTTGGCTCTGCAAGAGAGAACTGGGCATTGTCTCTTTCTTTTATGCAGAAAAAAGGTATTGGATTCAAGGATATTCTTCATATTTATGAACTGGAAGAAGAAGAGAGAAAGAAATGGGTCTGGGAAAATGCTCCGCTCTATGAAGTAATGTTAGATATGGTCATCAAACATCATCCTGATCCTGTCGATGCCCAAAAATATCGCATCCCCCGCATCTGGCACGGAGATATGGAAAGCGAATTCGGCAAAGATTTATTGACTACTAATCCTGACGGAAAATTAGCTTTTGTCATCACCAGAATTGTAGTTGACCCGCGCAGCGGAAAAGATATCTCTGCCGGACGTTTGTTTTCTGGCACAATCCGCAGCGGAATGGAAGTTTATCTGAATAATGCCAAAGTAAGACAAAGAATCCAAAACGTTTACATTTATCACGGAATCAAGCCAGAATTAGTAGACAGTCTGCCGGCAGGAAACATTTTAGCTATTTCCGGAGTGGTAGGCAATGCCGGAGAGACTGTAACTGTCGAGCCGGAAGAGGCCTTTGAAGAGTTAAAACATATCTTTGAGCCGGTTATCACTAAAGCCATCAAGCCGAAGAAGCAGATGGATCTGCCTAAGCTGATTGAAGTACTGCGAAAAGTAGGACGAGAAGATCCTTCTATTAAAATTGAAATAAATGAAGAAACCGGGGAAAATTTAATGTCCGGAATGGGAGAACTTCATCTGGAAATCATTGAAAATAGAATTAAGACCGAAAAAGGAGTAGAGGTAGAAACTTCTCAGCCGATTGTAGTCTTTAGAGAAACACTTACCAAACTTTCTCAAGAGGTAGAAGGAAAGACTCCCAATAAGCATAACAAATTTTATTTTACTGTGGAGCCGCTTTCTGAAGAGATTTCTACCGCTATCAAAGAAGGAAAAATCCAAGAAGGTAAAACAAAAAAGAAAAATTTGGAATTAAGAGAATCCTTGATGGCAGTAGGAATGGATTCTAAAGAAGCAGATCAAGTGAAGGATATCTATCAAGGCAATCTGTTTTTGGATAAAACTAAAGGCCAAGTCTATATGCACGAAGTGATAGAATTAATCTTGGACATGTTTGAAGAAGTAATGCGCCATGGTCCTTTAGTAAGAGAACCCTGCATCAAAGTAAAAGTTAATCTGGTAGATATGAAACTGCATGAAGATGCAATCCATCGAGGTCCGGCTCAGGTCTATCCCGCTATCCGTGAAGGTATTCGGGGGGCAATGATGACTGGTGGAGCAGTCTTATACGAACCGTTGCAGGTAATGTTAATTGAAGCTCCTTCAGAATATACTGGAACATTGACTAAATTAGTGACCAGCATGAGAGGTCAATTGCTTGATTTGATACAAGAAGAGCATCAGGTGGCTATCAAAGCAAAGATGCCGGTAATGAATATGCTGGGGTGGAGTTCTGAATTAAGAAGCGCAACAGAAGGCCGAGGAGTTTCTTCACTGGTCGACCAAAGCTTCGAAAAGCTGCCTTTCGAACTGCAAACCCGAGTGGTGCAGGAAATCAAGACGAGGAAGAAACTGACTGACGCGATGGTCGGGGCGTAAGGCACTACTCTTTTTAGTTGGTGATAGCGGAGCTGGGGAAAAAATGAACTTAAAAACAAATGTTGGATATCTGTTATCTGTAGGGATTTATCCGCAAAATAACAAAAAATATGTTACTTTATTTAAAAATGATAAAGTCTTGGCTGAAGCCAGCAGTTTTAACAGTTTAGAGGAAGTATTAAACAAATTAGCCAGTGATTTAAGACAGAAAAATGAAGAGCCGATTCCAAATGATGCACCAATTAAGGTAGTCAATGGTCAATTGTATGTATATCAGAACAGACGCTTTAAATCCGATAGCAGGTTTGAATCAGCTAAAAAAGTTCCACTAAGTGATGAAGAACTAACACGATTATATTTTCTTGCACAGAAGGAAGAAGTACATAGTGCTTATCTTAGCTGGAAATTTGGGATTTAATTAATACTCCGGCCGGGTATCGTCACTTCGTTCCGGAACCCCACTCACTTCGTTCGCTTGGGGTATCGTCACTGCTGTGTCGGAAATGAAACATTTCCGAGCACTCTCAGAACGCAAGTTCTGAAGTTCCGGAACCCTGCCGGATTATCTCACTTTGTTCAATACTCCGGCCGGGATTTGAACCCGGGTTACAGCCTTTCTCTAGTTCTTATCTTTGAAAGGGCTGTGTCCTTGGCCGAGCTAGACCACCGGAGCAATATTCTTTCTGCTTTAAAGGTGATTTAAAAAGTTTCTTAGGATTTCTATGCAATCAGAGAACTACTCTCTTAACTCTACGGCCAAATCAATGCCTCCCTTTCGGTTTAACTGGTATATTTTCCAGAGGAGGCCGTTGATGTCTTTGTAATCGATGCGGGAGGTGATAAGCCAATGGCTGTCTTTGTCAGTACGAAACTCAGGCAAAGCAGCCACCACTTCTCCGAATCGCTGGCCGATGTGGTGTCTCTCTGGCGAATAGCGATTGACTAAAGTCACTTTGGCTTTTTTCCCGTCCTGATGAAATTCTTTTCCGGATTCAATTAACGGAGAAAAATCAAATGGTCTTAAGCGGAAACGGCACTCCTTTTTATTTTCTGAATTATATTTTGCTAATTGATACTGGTGGATAAGCCAATCCTCGGATGAGATAAGGGTAGGCACTCGAGAAAGAGGGGTGCTCTCGGTATAGTCCACCTGTAAGGGAAGATTTTCTGCTAAGCAGTAAAGCATGATGCGGGTGTCTCCTTCGCTGAAAAGTTTGCTGAGGGAGCGGCCATATCCGGCGATATTGTCCAGATGAGCATTATATGCTTCAATTTCTTCCCATGCGGCCGGAGAGAAGTATACCTGTTCCTTAGTCGGCTCTTTTTCTAAGCAGATTTCTTTATGATAAAGAGCTTTAACTAAAAATCTGTCTTTGGAAGATAAGGTTCGTTCTAACTGCTTCTTTTTTTCTGGAGTGAGTTCTATAAATTCTTCATTTATTCTTTTTAACATCTCTTCTAACTTTTGAGAACTGATGATTTTCTTAAAAAAATCCGAGGGGGCTGCTTTGTCGCGTTCAAAAACTTTTTGAGAAGGATCTTCTAAAGAAAGATGAACCGAAGGGTATTTCCTGATGGGAAAAGAATCAGAAGGATGAGAAATAATCTCTCTCTCCTGAAGGAAAGAGATTTTCTGGTTTATTTCTTCCACAGAAAATTTTCCTAAACTCTGCCGGTAAATAGCTTCTCTCTGTTCTATATATGCGATTGTTTTTGGATGAAAGAAGCTATTTTGAAATGAAAACCGGTGGTATGGCAGAGCTAAGCCCGCAGTTTCTACTTCTTCAATAAACGAGAGTACAGCAGAAATATCTTTTCCTTGCTGAGAATATTCTTCAATTGAAGAATAATTTTTTATTTTCGCGTGAGCTTTAGCTACTCTAGCTAAAAATTCTTTATTGTTAGGAAAAAGGCCGGCGGAGATAGCAGTTTGGCTTTCTTTCCGGGCTTTTTGATAACCCTCTTCAGAATAACTAGAATGAAGCCAGCGGTCAATGATTCTTTCTGCTGTTTCCTGGGTATCATAGCTGAGCTGGGAAACAAGAGCCTGGGGCAAGTCTTCTACCGGAAGATAATTTCCTTTTAAGATTAATCCATTCTGAGCAACGGCAGCCTTTCGGGAAATGACAACTGCTGTTTTGGTTATCTCTTGAAATTCTTCGATAGGAATCTCGCGGAGAAGAGCTTCTAATGAAGGAGAACTGTTCGAAGAGATTTCATAACAGCGTTTTAGTATTTTTAGCTCTTTGTCGGAAAGAGGGCGGTTTTTACTTTCCAAAGCTGCACGAATTTCTTTTTGAGGTTTAACGACCTTAGTATTACCTTCGATAATAAACTCATGGTACCAGTCTAATAAATGGCTAAAGTTTTGGGAATGAGCGAATTCGGAGTACTGAGCAAGAAAAGATTCATTTTCTTTAGTTCTTAACTGGTAAAGATTAGGTACTGCATGGGCGATAGTTAATGCTTCTATCACCAGCACTTCTTCTAAATCAAGCAGAGGACTGATACGCCGATAATTCTCTTCTGCAATCTTTCCCTTTTTGTGCAGATATTTGATATCAGAAACAACTTCATTAAGGGTCATGGGCAGGTTGATGTATTTATAGCAGAGCACCTGCTGGAAGATTTTGTTTGCTTCTTCTGCAGTCAATTCGGAAAGAGAACCGCACAATTTGCGGGCGGCAAGTTTGTCTTCGTCAGAAAGATGAGGATTAGCCAGCAAAGTGTTAAGGAAGTTGACGTCCGGCTGCATTTCGGACAAGAGCTTTCTGGTTAGGTTATCTTGGCTGACCCAATGGTTTTGAAGATAATAATCTAAGTTTTGCAAACGGCCTTCTAGTTTTTCCCGGTATTCTTGTTTCATTTCTTCTCGTAATGAAGAACGAATCGCATTGAGAAATCTTTCTGGCTGAGAAGCGAGATATCCGGGCAGAGCTTGAACCAGCTCTTCCAGTTGGGCGGCCATTTTAGTTTTTCTTTTTTTCTCTTTGGCATGAGTCTTGTATTCTAAGTCTAAATCGAAGAGAGAGAAATCTTGTTTTAAGTGGTGTTCACAAGTGTCTCCTAAACGGATGAGCTGGGAATCATTGGAGAGAGTGATTAATCTACGAGAGATATGCGCTCCGCAGGCATCGCATTGAGAACTTCTTCCGGGAGCTAGTTCTTCCCACCAATATTTCGAGTCATAGCGGTTTTCTACTTCAAAGCGTTGGAGGTACTGACTAAAGTTGGAAAGAGTTGGTGGTTGATTAGTGGCGATAAATCTGGTCCAAAAGAGTTTTAGGCGGCTGGCAAAGGCAGTGTCTCGGCTTCTTTCCGGGGTGAAAATTTTTTCAATATTATTCTGCTCAGTTTTTTTGGAGCTGTTAGCTAAAAATATTCCTTTAATCTGATAAATTAGGGTGTTTTCTATACTCATGATATTCCCCCATCACCCCTACTTGTAGTTGGAAAGAGGGTTATTTAAAAGATTTTTACTCAATTTTTATAAATAAACCAAATAATTTGTCCTTTAGCCCTCCTTAGTTTAGTGGCTAGAACACTCGGCTGTAGCTTTATGCGCTGAGGGACGAAGCACAAATGCTCTGAATGAAACTCAGTCAGCCAATAGTCACCGAGGAATCCCCGGTTCGAGTCCGGGAGGGGGGACATTTTTTATGTCAATGTTTTGTATATTGTTCATTTAATCTTATCTCGGCAGCTTGCAGCCTTTGGGGCATTGTGCCCGCTCTACGGATTCTTTAGAAGAAAACTTTTGGCCGCAGATCTTGCACTCCATTACCCCTAAACTTTCTAAGAAACGAACAGATTTTCCGCGCATTTTTTTTCCTCCATTGATTTGATACGAGAAGCAACTGCCGGGGATTTATAACCCTTTGCTTTTTTTAGAAGTTGTGAGAAGAGATTATCATTCGAGGATATACTGCTTGCGAAATAATGGTCGCTTTCCGTATTTTAAAGAAGAGAAATGATTATATACGCCGTTTTATTGTTTTTTCTGATGTATCAGATAAACGAAAGAAGATTTAAAGAAAGAGATTTAGATGCTATTCTACAAAGCAAACATCTGGCTTCTTTAAGTGACAACGTGGTAGGAGAGATTTATTCTTGTATCGTTCTGGGGATTGAAGGGAGAGATTCTCCCAACTACCTTTATCGCGTGGGAGAGAAATATCGCAGAGAGTATATCCCTTTTAATGTAATCCGGGATGCAGAGCGAAGATTCCAGGAAAAGTGCAGATTGGGTTTTGGTGATGCAATTGCCTGGATTGCAGGAGAAACAGAAAAACGAGGGGAGCCGCTTCCTGAAAGCGAGATTTCTGTTAGGTATAATCCGTTGATAATTGATTCTGCAGACGGAGGATATAAACAAGATACTATCGAAGGTCTAGTCCATCAGTTAGTAAAAAAAGAAAGGACTTTAGCAGTGGGAAGAGCGTTAAAATGGGGAGCAAAAGCATTTGTCAACAGAAATCAAGAAATTCCCCACGGGACAATTCCTTATAAAGAATATGAAGAAATCTTAAAATTTCTAAAAGAAATGGTTTAAGAAAGATGAAAAAAACATTCATCTTAGATACTAATGTTCTGCTTTATGATCCTAAAGCGATATATTCTTTTGAAGATAATGATGTAATCATTCCTATTCCTGTAATTCGGGAGTTAGACAATAAAAAATCCCGAAGCGATGAGGTGGGAGCAAATGCCCGGGCAGTAATCCGAGAACTGCAGAAATTGCGGGGAGAGAACGGCCGCCAGATAGAAAATATGCCCCTAAATGAGCAGGGGGGAAGATTATCAATCGTAAAATATTCCGGGGCAGAGAAAGAAACTGACCAAGCTTTAATAGATTTTGCCAAGAACTATTCCTCTAATTCAGAAGAAGTCATCTTAGTTACAAATGATCAAGTGATGCAGATTCTTGCAGAAGCGGAAAAAGTAAACAATCAGGATTTTTTGACAGATAAAAAAGGAATCAGCTTGGAAGGCCTTCTTGGCAGGAGCGAAGGAATCTCTCTCAGAGAGGAGGAAATCGGGGAACTGTACCAAAATAAATGCTTACCTTATGTTAATCAGGATTTGATAGAGAATCAATATCTTTTAGTGCGAGTGGATGGCGAACCTTCTGTAAAGGAGCCAAGTTTAGTCAAATATCAACACGGGAAATTGAATCTTTTGGATAAGAAGATTTCCGCACACGGGATTCATGCAAAAAATCCGCAGCAAGCATTTTTGCTGGATGCCTGTTTAGATAAGTCTATCCAACTAGTTTCGGTGCTAGGCAAAGCAGGCACGGGGAAAACTCTTCTTGCATTAGCAGCCGGCCTTTATCAAACGATTGACCGCCAGGAGTATGATCATGTGATTGTGGTGCGGCCGATGGTCCCGGTAGGAAGAGATATAGGTTTTCTTCCAGGAGAAGCTGAAGAGAAGATACTGCCGTATTATGAAGCTATCTTTGATGCTTTATCTGCAGCAACGGAAAAGGAAATCAAACAGCCAGATAAAGCTCAGCGGAGAGTACGAGAATTGTTGGATCTAAAGATTATAGATTTTCAGCCGGTGACGTTTATGCGCGGAAGGAGCATTCCTCGTACTTACTTTATTGTTGATGAAGCGCAGAATCTCACCCCTCATGAACTGCAGACGGTTCTTACTCGGCCGAGGGAAGGATGCAAGATAATCGTGACAGGGGATCCGTATCAGGTGGATGAACCGTCTCTTGATGAAACACGGAACGGGTTAGTCAATGGCACTAAACGATTGATCTCTTATTCTTTGGAGGAATCCAAACGCAGAGCTTCCGGAGAACGAATTTCGGAAGAACTCCTTTCTGATATCTTTACTTATGTGCCATTGAAGGTTACTGAACGCAGCAAAATGGCCAGATTAGTGGCTGCGGCATGGGGCAATTGAGAAACATTTATATTCTCTAAGAGTTTGTTTTCTCTATGGCCAAGCTGAAGATATATCTTTTCCGCCACGGAGAGAGTTTTTTTAATCGGGCAAAGGAGTTCACTGGCTGGAAGGATTCTAAGCTGACTGCTGAAGGCAAGGGAAATGCACGGAAAGTGGCGCAGAAGCTGAAAAATAAGAAAATTGATTTGGCTTTTCAGACAAGATTATCTCGTTCTCGAGAAACTATGAAAGAAGTGCTAAAATATCATCCGGAATGCCGGAAAGTGATTGTTGATGACAGAATGATTGAACGTTCTTACGGCAAGTTTCAAGGAAAGAAACATAGCACTATCATCAAGAAATACGGCCAAAAGCAGTTCGATACTTGGCATAGGTCTTATACCGTTGCTCCTCCTGGCGGAGAAAGCATCCAGATGGTGGAAAAAAGAGTGAAATCGTTTATCAAAGATTTGCTGCGGAAGATGAAAAAAGAGAAAATCAATGTAGCTATTTCAGCTCATGGGAATTCTATGCGGCCGTTCCGGCGGTATTTTGAGCATCTGACCATAAAGCAGATGATGCGATTAGAAAATCCATGGAATAATTATTTTGAATACGAAGTTAAGGTTTAATTCTTTAAGCCACAAATATTTAAAAAAGCAGGGGTTTGAAAGAGAAGTATGACTGCTATCTGGACAGAGAAGTACCGGCCGGAGAAGTTTGACGAGGTCAAAGGCCAGGAAGAAATCGTTTCTAGAGTGAAAGCCTTTGTGGAGCAGAAGAACATGCCGCATCTGCTTTTTGCCGGACCGGCAGGGGTAGGTAAGACAACTTTGGCCTTAGTGACTGCTAAACAGCTCTTTGGTCTTTCTTGGAGAGACAATTTTTTAGAACTTAATGCTTCTGACGAAAGAGGAATCGATGTTGTCCGAGTAAAAGTAAAAGATTTTGCTCGTACCAAAGCGATGGGAGATGTGCCCTTTAAGATAATTCTTTTGGATGAATGTGATGCTTTAACACGGGAAGCTCAGCAGGCTTTGAGAAGAACTATGGAGATGTTTACTAAAACGACCCGTTTTATACTTTCCTGCAACTATTCTTCTAAGATTATCGAGCCGATACAAAGCCGATGCGCGATTTTTAGGTTTAAGCCATTGAGTGAAGATAACGTAGGGGAGATTATTAAACATATTACTGAAAAAGAAGGTTTAGAAGTTGAAGAAGAAGCGAAAAAAGTCTTGCTGGAAGTTTCAGAAGGAGACTGCCGTAGATTAGAGAATCTTTTGCAAAGCTGCGCAGTTCTTGACAAGAAAATAACTAAAGAAGGAGTTTATATCGTGGCCGGAGCAGTCAAGCCTAAAGAAGTAAAAGAGGTTTTGGAAATGGCGGCCAAAGGGAAGTTCTTGATGGCACGGGAAAAAATGCTGGAGATGATGCTCAGCTGCGGTTTAAGCGGCTTGGATATGATTAAACAGATACAGCGAGAGATTTGGAGTCTTTCTCTTGATGATAGAACTAAGATGCAGCTGATCGACCGCTGTGGAGAGATGGAATTCAGGATGACTGAAGGAGCAGACGAGTTTGTGCAGATTGAAGCGTTCTTGGCGTATATGGGAGTGATTGGAAATAAAAAAGAGAATTAAAACTGAAAGATTATAAAACTAAGTAAGTATCATGGATAAAAGCCACAACCGTATTATCGTCTCTTCAAGCTTAAGAAAAATTGAAGAAAGAATCGAAGTAGAAGAAAGCATTAAAACAATTGATGATGTTTTACGAGAATTGGCTAAATGCGCCGATCAAACCCAAAGTTATCTTTCCACACGAGAACAAGGCGGATTTCTAGAAGATGAATTAAATGTCCAAGACTTAGAAACAGTTGGAATGTATCACACTACTAGAAGATTAAGTAAAACTCAAAAAACGATCTCTTTTTCGCGGGAAAAAGTGGCAATAGAATTCTGTTATGCCCGAAAGAGAAACTATACTCTAATTGACAGTCTAACTGACGTTACCGCAGATGATATGATTAATAAAAGCACGGCTATGGAAATCGTAACACGAACAGCATTGTTATCCGTAGTCGCTGGAGAAAAAGTAAATCTACATCATCGTGAATTAGAACTTGGAAAATCAGCACGAACTTTAGACCCCTATGTCTTGGTTAAAGTTGAAGTAGTAAACACCGTTCCATTAAAATTATGCGGGATAGAAATTTCGTTCATTCCAACAGAAAAACGTGAAGTAGTATACCAAATGTAAATCTCAAAAATAAAATAGCATTTTACTGGCTTTCTTTGATTCTTAATTTAGTTTGGGCCAAGCTCTGATATTTGTAGTTTAAGGTCAAACCAATATTCTTGGTATACAAGTCTTCTTTGGCCAGGGGGCTTTTCAATTTGCAGGTAATAGACGCACTACCAGTATCATCGAAGCGGCCTTCGTTTACTTTACCCGCAGATTTACAGTCCCATAATTCTGGCTCATCAATAGTGAAACCGAAATTGTTGAAATTGAAGTTAAAGTCGGCGTCTTTAGTAGATTTTCCCGGACCAGCATTTTTTACTTCCAAAGTCAAGGCAACAATGCCGCTGCCGGCGGTTTCTTCTTTAGCTGAAGTTATAGTAATCGGTGCGCCAGAGACATGGAAAGGTTTAGGTTCTGCCACTTCACAGACTCGTTTATCATTGAGATTTCCTTTGAAGCAGACATTGTCTACGCGGATATATGTTTTGTATTGATAAGTGACTTCGGCAATCCATTCTAAATCAGCATAAGTGGTTACTTTAGGCAAGTATTTGACAGCTGAGCCGAAGGAGACAGTTTCCTGGCCGCCGGCTTTATTTAATTCCGATACTTTATCGACAATATCTTTATTTGACAATTCCCATGAAGCAATACCTTGGAAACTTGAAGGAGGAAGACCGAGTAATCTTACGTTAGCATCTTCTGGAGCTAATTCATGTTCTCCTTTATTGTTTAACGTGACTTCTACTAAAAATGCTTCGGAGTCATAAATCGTATCAATGTTATCCTGTTCTCCACCCATCAGTTCGAATTTGGCTTCTACACCATTAGTGCCGCCGAAAAAAACATCTTTAGTTTGAGTCTGGGGCGTTTCACCACAGGCTACTAAAAATAAACCGACTAAAATCAGGGAAAATAAAGCTATTTTTCTCATGTTTTCTCCTCCTTTTTGTTGATATAGTTAAACTTAATTATTATAATTGAGGTTTATCTTGGTATTTAAATAGTTTTCTTGTTTTGTATGTGCATAGCTCGCTCGTGTGTTTCATTCAAAGCATCTCGTAATGAAACACCAAGTACCGTCTAATGATGAACTTTGTTCACTCGCTGGCGATATTCGCGCTATGCACATACCTTGTTTTGGAGCAGTAAAAAGAAAAAAATTATGGTGTCTGGACAATCTGGACAGATTTCAGCCAGGATTTCATGTAATTATAGTTTAATTCTATTCTCAGAGGAGTTTCAAAAGAGGGGCTGTTGCCGATAGAGAATTGGCAGATCATCTTGCCTTGGCCGTTGTTCAAGGTAACTACTCCGCTTTCTGGTTTGCAGCTGATCAATGTTCCGCCGGCCATGCTTACTGAGTAAGCCACCTTATTTTCATCTTGATAACCTAGATTACTCGGACAGGAGAGTAAGCTGGTGAAAGGGCTTAAAACCAATCCTCCCCCTACATTTTGGATAGTAATATCAAATAAAGCTTTACCGCCGAGCATCTGGGGATAGATATTGGTGACTGCTACCGGAGCGGCTTGACTGCTGCTCATCTGTACGCTGCCGGGATTGCAGGATTTTTGTTGAGAACTGATAGTATAAAAAAGAGGATCAACGCAAACTTGAGGCGTAGCTACCGTTTGATATTGATAACAGGCAGCAAGGCGTAATGTGGGGGTGTAAGTTGGAGTATTGGCAGGAAGAAGAATATTTCCTGATTTGAATTCAATCTGATTGTAGCCGCCATTAAGATTGTACGGATTTTTTCCGTCGAGCAAACCGCAGCTCTGGCGGTAATTCATTCCAGTAATGATGGTGGAATCATAGCCGCTTAATTCTACAAAACAATTCTGCGGCTCTAAGTTGAAGCGGCCGAGATTATTCACTTCGACGATAGCATTTAATTGATTGACGTCATAAATCTGATTGGGGGGAGCATTAGGCATAAACTGAATCTCCACTCCTTGAAAGCCAGTAGAAGCGGCCTGCAGGGCAGCGGCTGATTGGCCGGGATTCTCTCCTTGGGGCACACCGCAGGCAGTTAAGACTAGAAGAGCAGATAAAACTATTAACAATAGCCTCTTTTTTTGCATTTGAAGAGAGATTATTCTGGCTTTTTTATATCTTTCTATTTTATACTGGAGAAGAGTTTAAACATCCCACTCACTTATAAAATGGTTTCTGGCCGATGATGTTCAGTTCTATCCAGTTAGTGGTTTCGTATGAGAATGTGGCTTTGACGAAAAGGGTGGTGGTATAAACATTCTGATTTTGCAGAGGAGCCTGGCAGACGACTAGATTTTCTCCTTTTTCTAAGTCTAATTCTGTCGGCGAGCAGAGGATCATTTGATTGCCTAATTTTCCTTCTTCTATCACTAAATCAGTTATTTTTCCTTTATCTTTATTCTTGAGATGCAAGCGAAATTCCACTTTGGGTTTATTGCCGGGGAAAATGATTTCATCTATTTTTTCTATAGCGAGGGGAGAACCCTGACCAGAAAAAGAAGCAGTGTCCTTGATTTTGCAGGCATCTTTTCCGGCGGCTAACCCGTACATATCGGGGTTGATACATGCATCATAGTTCAATTCAGTAGTGTAATCATATGAAGTGACAATGTTGAATCTTTCTAAATGTTCTTTAAGCCCTTCAGGCAGAGAAACTTTTCCTTCAAATTCTTTGAAATCTAAACTGCCGATATAATTGACAGCGCTTCTTCCTTCCATGGTTTCAAGAGTTTCTTCTGTTTTGAAAAAAGAGAGATAGGTCTTATCAAAGCCGCTGATTTGAATTTTACCGTTGGTCGCTTTATAAGCGCCAAGATTTTCCAAACGTATCCCTACTTTAATATTGCTGCCCGAGTAAATCTCCGGGGGCGGAGCATTTTTTATTGGCGTAACCACTACCCCTTTGTAGCCGGTTTTGAAGCTAGCCGCAGTATTGGGGGAAGAACCACCGCAGGCAGCAAGAAAGAAAAGGAGAACAAAGGCGATGAGGAGATAATGTTTAGTGTTCATTTTTGTTTAACTTATCTGCTCTAAGCTGACTTTTTTTACTTCTATATTGAATTCTTGTTTTATTTTATAATCATATTCTATAATGGCTTCAAAGTTTTCTTCAGCATACTTTCCTTCAGGAGATTTCAACTGCTGAGGCAAGCTTAACGAACAGACAGTTAAATCCATCTTCTTGGCTTTGGGAGGGACTTTTAAATCACTCTGCTGAAGGAAGCAGCCGTTTTTGGAAGTGGCAGCAGTGATGCCTTTGAGATTAAAGTTAAGATTATTTATCTTGATAATCTCTCCTTTGCCTAGGTTTTCTAATTCTGCAACTAAAATCGGCTGTTCATCAGAAAAAATTAACGGCTCTTTTTGAGAACTTCCTACCCAAAAGTTAATGCGCAGAAAATCTTCTGGAGCTTGGGAGAGATATTCTTTGCCGGGAAATTCTTTTGAACGGATTTCTTTAATTTCCTTCTCTGTTTTCAGTTCTTTTTCTCCCATGAATACACGTTTTAAAGTGGAAACCGTTTTTAAGTTGGCCATTTCCAAATTAAACGTAACTTTGTATTTTCCATTGATTAACGGAGATTCAGGAGCACAGATGAGAGATTTTTCTTCAGTTCCAGATTTGAATGGCATGGCGCCTTCCTGATTTTCAATTTTACCAGTGATGTTCTGTTTGTTTGTCGAAGAGCTGGTCTGGAAAGAGCAGGAAGCAGTCATTTCTACTGGTTCTTCGTGAGGGTTGACAGTTTTCAAAGTAGCCAGGACCTGAGTTTCTTCTCCGTAATATATTTGGCCGGATGCCGGGCCAGCAATTTTTATCTCTGTGGATTCAGCAGTTTTATCTGCTGCTCCAGCCACATTATTTAAGTTCTGTCCTTTAGTTGTTTTGCAGGCGGCATACTGCTCTTCATCATCTTTGTACGGAGCGCAGATTTTTTCAATACGCTTGTTTTCCAAGCATTCGGTGTAGACTTGACCGGCGCCGAAGATGCAGTCTATATAATCAATAATGCTTGTCTTGGCTTCTTTAGCGGCAACAGTAATCTTTTCTCCAGTCTGTTCTACGACCGTGAAATAATCTCGATGTTCTGCAGATTGCAGTTCATAGACTTGGAGAAACTGGGGGAAAAGGAAGAAGATTAGAGCACCGACAATAATGAGCATAACAATATCCGCAAAAATGCCGGGTTTCTCTCTTTCTTTGAGGTGCTCGATGAAACCGAGGATGAAAAGGGTGATGGCCAAGCCGAGCCAGAGAAAAACTTTGATGATGATTAAGGTGTCGGATAAAGCAGATTGGGGGGCGTAATATAATATTCCTTCCAAGGCCAAGTCGGCAAAGAAAGCGCCAAAAACCAGCGAGCGGAAAAACTGATTGCCCCAGACCATAAAGGCAAAAACCAAAGCGATGATCAATGAAATGAATACTGAAGCAGAGGGAGCATAACCGACTATATTTTTGAGATAAACATCCAAGCCGCCGATAAGAATCATAAAAATGTAGACGAACATAGAGGGGATATTGATGTTGGCCGCTTCCTTTGCTTTGCCGGCACCAGCCGCAGCTGCTCCGTAGACTTTGCTGCCGGAAGAACGCATGGCTTCGAAGAAACTTCGTTTTGGTTCAGGATTTTTTATTGGGGCTGCATTTTGTTGCGGAAGAGGAGTCTTGAAAGCTTGAGTCTCTTGTTGCGGAAGAGGAGTTTTGGAAAATTGGACATTTTGGGCAGAAGGAAGCTTTCGTTCTGCTATTTTTTCCTGCACTTTCTGTTCTTTTTTAGCGTATTGGGAAAAAGAACCTTTGCCGATTCCCTTGACTTCCCGGCGGAGCTCTTCCACTGTCCGCATTTGTTTACGCTTTGCTTTTTCTTCAGATGAAACCATAAATTGCCTCTTTTTTATGATGTCTTATGATATTTACTAATATCCTATTATATTTAGGACTATATCCCGAGAGAAATCTTTTGGGTTTATAAATCTGATTAAAGATTAAGAGAGATGCATTGAATAATTAAAAATTAATCAATAAAAATAAAAAAATAATCATTTCAAGTCAACCTTTAATTCTTTTATCTCAATGCTTTTCTTGGGCTTGACCTTGACAGAGTTGGTGCCCTTGACTACATCATCAGAGATGCTGACATTGTAGAAGATTCCTTTCTGGTCGATGTTGTTCATGTGGCCGTTGACCAGGACATCGGCCTGTTTTTTGTCTACAGAATCGACAAAGTTCAAGGTAAGGACGGCTTCTTTCTTGTTATCTTCTATTTCAGAGAACTGCTCTTCTGAGAGTTCAAAGTAATAAGTGGGAAAATCCACTTCTTTCAGCTGAGATTTAAGAGAGATAAGCGATAAATAATAAGAGCCGCTCTCGGTAAAAAATTCCATCTCATTGCTGCCCTTCTTCAATGAATCCGGAGAAAGTTCAGTGCTGAGATAAGAGCCGCAATCAGGGATGCCAGCATAAATTTGTTCGTTGTTTAGAGAGATGCGCAGCTTTCCTACCTTCTCCATCTGGCAGTCGACTGACATTTTTATCTCTGCTTTTTCTAGATTGTTCTTTTCAGTTTCAGAAACTAAAAACGAGCTTTTGGCTTTTTGAGTTTCCACCCGTTGGACATCGCCGACAATCTGGACGTTTTCTATATTATATTCGTTTGTCCGCCAGAAAGCTATTCCCGGAGAAGAAACAGAAATTTCCAGAAGATTGCCGGTTTCTTTAAGTAATCCTTTAGGCACTTTGAGGGGAGTGATGGCTCCGGTTTCAGCAAAGCTGCTGAAAATCTCTTCGCCGTTTAAAGTAAGAACAAGTTCTCCTTGACTCTTCTTAACTGAAGCAGAGAGAAGAACGTTTTCCGTGTTCTCTAAATCATAGACATCAAAATAAATATTCTCTGATTTGCTGGAAAATAAGCTGTTCTTGATGAGAGTCAAAGGTTTTTGGCCGAAAACGGCACCTTCTTTTTTGATGAAGATGTAGACTGCAGGCAAGGCGTGTTCGTTAGTGTCTTCGGGCAGGAAATCTACTCTTCCAGGACTTTCTTTGAGAAGGACAAGGCCTTTGGTAGTTGTAGAACCCATAGAAGTGGTAGTGGAATCATCACCTAAGAGCTTGGCTCGTTCAGCAGGAGGGATGAATAAGACATATAAAACAATCAAACCCATAATAATAGCTAATAATGTGGCGGCTGCAGGAGCCCCATCCGCTCTTTTTTTCATATTCATAATTTTCATATTCATAAGTATCACCAGATGCAAGAATAGAGTAGGAATATTTAAAACTATCTGCGGTAGGATAGGTATTTTCAGTAGGTGTAGTATTTAAGGGCACTTAATTTTTTAAACTATCGGAATATCCTCTTCTTTATGCAGATACTTTCCCATGATTTTCGCAAGGGCTATGCGAAGTTAAGAGTTAACAGCCTGGATGATCTTTGGTATCTGAGCCAGATTATTGAAGCAGGAGATAGAGTGCGGGCTAAAACTACTCGCAAGATTAAGCTGGGGGAAAAAGAAGAAGCAGTGAAGAAAACTATTACCCTCAGCATTGCAGTAGAAAAAGTGGAATTTCATAAGTATAACAATATTCTGCGGATAGCAGGCAAAACCGACGAGGAGAAAGAAGACATCCCGAAAGGCAGTTTTCATACTATTTCTATAGACGAAGACAGTGAATTCACTTTAGAGAAAGAAAACTGGCCGGATTATCTGATCAAACGATTGAAAGAAGCGGCGGAGAAGAGATACCAATATCTTGTCTGTGTTTTTGACAGAGAAGAAGGATACTTCTTTTTGACGAAGAATTACGGCTACGAACTGCTGACAAAGATTTCCGGAGAGCCGGAGAAAAAAGAAAAACGAGCAGCAGCCAAAGGTCAATTTTATCCGGAAATAATAAAATTATTGGGAGAATATGCTGGGCGGTTTAATCCTGAAAGAATTATC